>Ga0136604_1000100_pt1 | contig 49930 bp, 57 predicted proteins | sample AntRauFillE10628_FD_104928 | JGI IMG/M metagenome (GOLD analysis project Ga0136604, IMG submission 104928) | Saline lake microbial communities from Rauer Islands, Antarctica - Metagenome Filla E10 #628 | ecosystem: Environmental > Aquatic > Non-marine Saline and Alkaline > Saline | place...
ACTAATGTAGCCAGAGTAGCCAAAATAACCAAAAAAATCTTCAGGAGTGCATCTTTCGTTAGATTCTGGAGATCTATCAGTATTGATCCATCTTCCGTATGGGGTATCTGCAACATATCCTGTTCCATTCCAAACAATATCAGTATCTTCAAATGTTTTTAAATAAAAGTTTATTTTATCACCAACATTAACATTGTCACCATTTTTTATAACCACACCAGTATCTGGATTAACTACTTTTGAATAATAGTTAACAGAGATAGTTGGATTAGAAATAACCTTTGGGTAATAAATTACTCCGTAATTATAACTGGTGGCACCTAATCCATATAGACCAGTATTCGAATAATTTTTGGTATAATTTACATAATTTGAATATTGATTCGTGATTTCTGATTTTGGATTTTGATCTAAATAATCTACAGGATTAAAATAAGTAGTGTACGAAGCATTAACAACATTACTTGAACTAAACAGCAAAACTAATACTAGTATTCCTTTAGTAAATTTTTTAATCATTTTTCTTTTTTATTAATCTTATTAATATGAATATTCCCATCAATAAAATTAATCCTATAATAATTTGTCTGGATAAATTATTTTTTGGACATCCTTCTGGATTTAATTCTTCACAAGAATAGTAATCTTCATCAGAATCAATCAATACATCATCTTGATATAATTCTGATTTAATAGTGAATTCAGAATAATCTTTTTTAGGTGTAAACTGTTCTTCAACAACCATCATTTCACCTGTTATTTTTCCTTCTTTTTGATATTCAAAAATTACATTCCCTTTATCATCAATAATTTCTGCTTTATATAAAGTGTTATCAACATACTTGTCCAATCCAGCATTATGCAAACAAGCAAAAAATGTTGTCGGTTCATTCTCTATTAGTGGATATGAATTAACTGCCGGGAAGTTAATCCTCGGAATATTTTTATTTTGTCTTGCAAAACGAATATTAAGCCATGAATTAGTATCTTCATATTTTAGAGCGGGAGATAAATAATAAACTGAATATTCATTATCTGACACTGTATACGAAACAGTTTTTCTGCTATTTGCAGGAATTGTGTATTTTTCTATTTTTTGATCGAGATAATTTTGAGGTAGCAGTCCGTCCCACCATGAAAGATTCCAAGTTAATTCTATCTCTTGGTCCTTATTAGTATTATTAATAATATCAGCTGACACTATAACAGGTTCTGTTTCTGATTCTAGTGAAATTGACGCGATGAATTGATGGCTTTCTCCGTTTTTAGTAACTGATGATTTATCAAAATAAACACCTTCTTCTGAACCACTAATATTAATAAAAGTTTTAGAACCTGAAACATCATCTGTGAATGTTAGTCCTGACAGGTTATATCTATCTGATGCAACAACATAGGAATCAATGTGATAATTTCCATCTCTTATGTATGCTGGTATTTCCCATTTGATGGCATACTCTTTTTGCTCTCCGGCTTTTAGTGATATATCACGAACTGCCCAAAACTGATCAATCAAATCATCACCATCTATTGTTCTTTTTGATAAATCATCTAATTCTCTATAAACTTTTAGAAAAATTGCCCCGTCAACAACAGGGTAAGGGTTATCGTTAGTTATTTCAATATTAATAGCCAAGTCAGACCCCGAAATAGCATCTTTGATTTCAGTGAAGAGTTTTGCTTGAACACTACCAAAAGAATAATGATCAAAACATGAGCTAACGTTTGTTTGTTCTGTCTGTTCTGATGGGTCTATATTTTTTGACTCTTCTATACTCTGTTGTAATTCCTCTAAAGATTCAAATCCAGGTGGAAGTGTAGGATTAACAATAAAAGAGTGCGTTGGTGAGGTAGATAAAATTTGTTCTTCTTCTGATGTTATGGAATTATTAAAAGCATTTAGCAATTCAGTGGAAGTTGCTTGGTCATATTGATTTATTAATTCTTCTAAAGTTCTTGCAGTCTGAGCATTAACAATTGAGACAGAAAAAGTAAAAATAATTATCAAAAATAAAATTTTCTTCATACATATATAATACATCAAAAATAAAATTATCAAACATTGGTTTACTTCCCTGCTTTTTCTGCAGCCTCCTGCGCCAATAAATCATCTGTCTCACAAACTCCTCCTGAACAAGCTAGTTCTTGTTTAAGGTCAATGTTGTTTGTGCTTTCGTAAGCAAGAATCTTTGAGAAATCTATATGACTAACCTTTTTAATCATCTCTTCATATCTATCTTTATCAATTTCTTCGTAAGGTGCTAATTGGTAAGCGTGATCTGAACGTGGCAGGAATGATAGACCTCCAACATTCTCCCAGTTTTTGTAAATCCAGTTCCCTACTTCAATCCATTCATCATCTCCTACTGAAACTGTTACAGATGGATTGTGTTCTGTGTAATTAGTTTTAACTAATTTCCAGTGATCTAGCTGATCGAGCGCTGAAACTTTATCCTTAACAATTGCGCCATTTGGAGCCTTTACTGGAAATTCCAAAACAAAAGTAGGTGCATTGTCATAGTTATATCCAACTTCTGGATAATAAGGGATATTTTGATCCTTCAACATTTGGAAAAGTGAGTCTGTTCTACCAATTCTCACACGACGGATATAATATTCTGCATGACGAGGGTGCATTCCTGATGATGAGTCCACAACTTGAGAAACTGTTCCCGAAGGTTTTGTAGTTGTGATACATGTTGATTCATTAATTCCAAGTTTCTTTGAGTACTGCTTGTTTATTTTAATAGTTTCTTTTCTAAGTTTTTGTAGAACTTTGTCATCACGAACAACTTTTGAATCCCACTGTCCTGTTAGAGAAACTCCTAGCAAAGCTTCATCTTCACAATTGTTTTTCCAAGTTTTTGAAAGATATCCAAACTTTGTAAGTGAAGCTTGGTAAGTTCCAAGAATTGTAGCTAGGCGAATTTTTCTAAGTAGTGTTGCCTCTGTATCATTTGAACGACATACCACTTCTGATAAGTTACAGAATTGTTTTGATTGAAGAATAATTTCTCCACACGGGTTTGTTCCCCATTGTGTATCTTCACCAATCTTCTCAATTCTTCTTTCTGGTAATTGAGTTTTAAGACTTCCTCTATTGAAAATACCTCTTTCTCCAGTTCCTGATTTCATAAGCGATACCCATTCATCCAAGAAATCTGTTGTTGATGGTTTTTCTTCGTAAACAGCAGAGTTGTTAGCCATTGATCTTTGAGGATGATTAATCCAGAATTGTCCGTCTTTTGCTTCTCTCATATCATAATCGTTAAGTTCTGAAAGAGAAATCATCGCACTACGACGAACACCTCCTACAACAACGATTCTTCCGATCATACAAGCAATGTCATGAACATCTATATTTGAAAGACGACGACCTTGTTTTGCAATAATCTTACTCTTACAGAATTCATGAAGTTCTTTTAGTGGTGCAGGACCTGACGCTTTTCCACCTTTAGTTTTTAGTCTTTCTCCCTCTGGACGAACTTGTGAGTAATCAAAATCAATATCCTCTCCATCAAACCACGCCTCTAGACCTGCAAGCAACGAATCACACCAACCTTCTGTAGAATCTCCAACAACATGTGTTGGTCTTTTCTTTCCTATTTGTTTTTGAATTTGTGGAAATTTTTGAACATTTTCTGATTCTGCTGCGAATCCAACTCCTGTTCCACACATACAAACGTACATAATTTCTGAAAAGTCTTTTATTTTAGAAGGTGCAATAAATGAACAATTATAAGCGCACACATTTGTTTTTTCTGCTGCTTCTCCTGCAAATTGCATCAAACGCATTGATGGCATAATTTCTTGTTTCAAGATTGCTTCACGGATTTCTTCATATTCAGAATCTTTTAGTTTCTTACCTAGATTCTTTTTCATGAAATCAATATATCTTCCTACTGTTTCAATCCAGGTCTCTCTACGATTTTCTGCGTCAATCCATTTTGAGTAAGTTCTATAGTAAACGAATTCAGCAAGTGGGTTTTTGAAATATTTTTTAGAATCCTCAGCAAGTTTTTTAACTTTTTCTGGAATTACAATAGCTTTTTGAGCACGAATTTTGGCACGTTCCTCACGATATAGAATGTAGTGTTTTGAGGTGTTTGGGTATTGATTAACGATAAGCTGTTGCTCAACAATATCTTGAACTCCTTCAACAGTAGGCACAAAACCCTTGAAGGTTTTTGAGATTTTAGCTAATTCTGAATGAACATGGTTTGCAACCATAACCGCATCCTCCATATCACCTTCATTTGTGTTAATTAAGGCTTTATATATAGCGCTAGTGATCTTTTCTAGATCAAAAGGAACAATTGAACCATCTCTTTTCCTAACTATCTTAACAAACTTTGATTTCTTACTCTTATTTGTAGAACTTGATGATTTCTTTAGTGTAAGTTTTGTTTTTTTAGCCTTATTTTCAGGTGTTTTTTTAATATTTTTTGTGCTCTTTTTTGCCATTTTTTTTATAATTAACTACTAACGTTGCTATATTCTATCTCTTCATAGGTGGTGAAAAGCTGTGGATAACTATGGGATAACATAATAAAATAGATGTAAAGAATAGTCCTGTATAGAGCCCGTAAATATAGTCATCCAGACTCTTTTTTTATAAAAAAATTAGATAAAAAAATTATATGACTGTCATCTGATCATAAACCTTTAAATAGTTCTTTGAGAAGAAACCAGCCGGTACTTCTAATACATATCTAGCCTTTTTTTCTGGCTTGTAAACCTCAGGATAGCTGTCTGGGCTTACATTTTCTACAAAATCAACTATTTGCATAGTTGAATCAAGCCAAATTATGTCTATTGCGAAATTCATATCTTTCATCCATATACCATGATAATCATCTATATCAAAAATAAAAAATAAACCTTCTTTTTCACCTAATGATTTTCTTTCACTCAATCCCTTAACCCTTTCTTCGTGTGTATCAGCAAGCTCAACCATAAATCTAGTCTCACCGATAACTGCATTTTTATTATTAATAAAAGCTAAAACTACTTCGCTATCTTTGAACCCATTATAAATAGGAACAGTATATATAAAAACAAAGAATACAGTAAATCCTAGTATGGTTTTTGTAGCAACCATTATTAATCTGTCGACCTTACTCAAACTCATATCTCGTATATTAAATTACTCAGTAGTGACACTCTTATCCATTTAAATTCTCTATTTATACGTTGTTCACGTCTAAATATAACATCAAGACCTCTTTCCCAGATATTTTCATTAAAACTTGTTTCTTTAATAGTTAGTTTTGTTTTACTATCAAATTCAAGGTAATATTCAAAGGTTCCTTTATAAAAATCGTTTTCTGAAACTTCCAGAACATAATAATACGGTGAATCTTCTATAATTTTGTATTCCATCACCTTATCGGAATAAATCTCTCTCCATTCAAAAATTTTTCCATATGAACCATCTAGTATTTCAAGGTGTAACAGGTCTTTTTTATTTTCTGGATATTTTTCAATAGTCGTTAACACTTCCCAAACTCTATTGATTTTGTAATCGTAAAGAGCACTCAATTCATTTCCATATTCCTGGGATGACAAGTGACCAACAATAAGCACTGTTGATACACAAATTATTACAGTCACTATTATCGCTGAGAAAATTTTCATATCCTTATTATCTAACATTTAGACAAAAAAAGGAACCCACGTTGTGTGGGTTCCTGGGTGATGTGCAAAAACTTATTAAACAGGCTCTTTCATTAGAACCAGGATAAATCGAGGACATGTCCCCCTCGCGGTATGAATATTTAAATTTTCCATACCTTTTACCATAGGAGCAATTGCATGATTCCCACTAGAGAAAGAGTACCCTTCTTCAGATGCCACAACTTCTGAGTTTCTCAATAATGTTGCAGCCTCAGAATCATCCATTGACTTGATTTTTTCAAAGAAATAAAGTAGGTCTAGAAAATTACATTCCTCAAGACCTAATGTTTTTCCAAATTCAGCCATTTCCTTTATGGTGGGATGGGTCATCGCATCATCAACATGATGTTGAATTAAATGATAAATAAATTTACCATTTGTACTAGCTGCTTTTTTGAAGAATCTATGGTTTATTGAACCTTGTCCTCCAAAAAGCTCTTTAGTTTTCTTTGGAACATCAAGACTGGACTTTATTTCAACAACTCCTATGTCTGGAGTTATGTTTGAGTAATGTGTTTCTTCTGTTTTCAAGTTTTTCCTTTTGTTTGAATGTTTTTACTAAAGACCAAAATTAGCCAGCAAAAATAATAACATAATTACGCAAAAAGTCAAAGATTTTATACAACTAAATTAACGATAAAAATAGCAACTGAACTCCACCAACCAATTATTGAAATAACGAAACTAATTGTGATTTTAGTTTGTAATTCTTTAGGTAAGAACTCTGACTCCATTCCCTCTCTTTCCCTTTTTAATAAGAATGGACTCACAACAAAACTTAGGAAAATTCCATTTAAGACCAAAAGAATCATGAGAATAATATGAGAAATTAAATAAGCTCCAGAATAAAATAGTAACCCTGCAATAAATACTGCAGTAATTCCTACCCATACCATTGGCTTAGTAACTTTATGCGTTCTGGTTGTAGCAAGAGTCCAATAGTTCGATTTTCTAGCCAAGAAGCCATGAACATCAATAACTGTAACGGCACCTAATCCAATAATAAAACCGAAGATAAATAAAAATAAAGATAAAAATTCTAATATCATTTGTTCTTATTATATCTAAAATTATTTAATCATCCTAATTAGTTTTTTAGATCTCTTTTCCATTTCTGAAACATATTCCCTAAAACTTTCAATCTCATCTATTTTACCGTTTTCTAGTAGATATAATTTATTAAATCTAGATTTTTCAACAAATTGTCTATCATGAGTTACGAAAATTATTGTTCCTTTAAACTTGTCGATTGCTTTTTGAAGTGCACTACCTGCCTCTAGATCGAGGTGGTTAGTTGGCTCGTCTAATATAAGAGTATTAACATTTTCAATCGCAAAGAGGGCCAAAACTAATCTAGCTTTTGCACCTGGACTTAAAATTGAAATTTCATTATTAAATTGTTTTGATTCAAAATTGAAGAATTCTAAATATTTCTCGGCTTCCTTTTTTTCCGACCCGGTTTTTTCAATTAAAAAATTAATTAATGTCTTGTTGGATGGTAGATTATCGTTTTCTTGCATTAAATTTCCAAATGAAACACCCCCACCTATTTCAATATCTCCTGACATTTTATTTAAATAACCAGTAATAGTTTTAAGTAATGTTGTTTTTCCAGAACCATTAAGTCCTAAAAGACAAATTCTACTATTAGATTCTATTTCAAGGTTGATTGGACCAATTTTGAAGTCTTCGTATCCTGTTACTAGATCCTTAATATTAATATCCCTAGAATCATCCAAGCCCTCTTCTTCAATATCTATAACAAAACTTTTTCTATGATTAGGTTCATCAACCTTATCCATTCTTTTTATTCTACTAAAGAAAATTTTGGCATCATGAAGAGAATCACTGGATTTATTACGTCGATATCCTTGTAGCATATGGTCATTATCAGGCGAAACATATTTAGCACCACGAGCAGCATCCTCTTGTTTTTCTTTGGCTCTTTTTTTAAGACGATTAATATCCTCTTGCTGAAGGGTGTAATCTAATTGTTGTCTTTTTGTCTCTTTTTGTTTTCTCTCAATATAATCATTATAACTACCACTTGAAACTGTTAAATCTTTTTTAACCCAATCAATTTCATAAACTTTGTTTGCAACATTACTCAAGAATTTTTTATCGTGAGATATAACAATAAAAGCAGATTGAAATTCCTTCAAATAATTTTCCAGCCAAATTAAAGCAGGTAGATCTAGATTGTTTGTTGGCTCATCTAGTAGTAGTAGGTTTGGTTTTTTTAATAGAACAGCAGTTAGAAAAACTTTAGTTTTTTGACCACTACTTAATTTTGAAATTTCTTTATCCTTAGTTTCCGGATCAAGAACAAAACCAGCAAACATAATTTCAATACTTCTTCTAAATGGTTCATCATCTTCACCATCAACATACTCTTTCAGAAAATCAATTACTTTATATTTATTGTACTCTTTTGTTTCTTGTGGAAGATACCCAATAGTCACCTTTTTATTATATTTTATCTCCCCCTTATCTGCTTTTATTTCTCCGGCTAGTATTTTCAATAAAGTAGTTTTTCCAACACCATTAAAACCAACCAGAGCAACTTTGTGTTCTTTTTCGATTTTGAAGGATATACGGTTTAAAATACGATCCTCCTCAAAATATTTAGTTAGGTTTTTTACTTCAATCATTAGTATCTAAGTTAACAAAATTACAAATAAAAGCTACTGAAATTAAAAAACACCGCAAAGTGCGGTGCTTTAAGATAATTCTATGTTTTATAAATTATGCCCTATCTGCCCAAGTTTCTGCATCATCTGCGAAATTTTCTGCATCTTCAGCATCATCAATTGCATCTTCATAGTCACCATCATCATAATTATCTTCAGCATCTTTAAGTGCGTTTTCTGCATCTTCTAACAGTTCTTCAGCCTCATCAATATCATCATCGTCCCCATCATCTTTTTTTGCATCATCAATTGCCTCCTCTGCATCATCAATTGCATCTCTTGCATCATCAATTGCATCCTCTGCATCATCCTTAATATCATCTTTTAAGGCGTCAAGAGCGTCATCAACCATATCTCTAGCATCTTCTGCAATATCTATCGCCTCTTCATAATTATCTTCATCAAGAGCATCTTCTGCTTCATCTAATCTATCTTTAGCTTCATCTAATAATTCCTCAGCTTCATCAATTAAATCGTTATCTACACCATCATCATCTGCCTCTTCTATTTCTTGTTCTGCCTCTTCTATTTCTTGATCGACCTCATCAATTATCTCTTTTGCTTCATCTTCTTCTGTTTCACCTCCGGCCTTTTCAAAAGCATCTTCTGCATTACTATGAGCATCGTCAGCGTAATCAAGTGCTTCCGCTAAATCACCTTTAAAATAAAATCTAATTGCATCAAATAAATCTTCCTTTGCATCATTAACTTCATCTTCTGCATCATCAACATTTTGACCGGCATCTTTTGCATCTTCGATTTCATCTTCTGCATCGTCAATCATATTGATTGCATCTAAAATTAGTTCTTCAATATCTTCATCCTTGTCGTTACTTGAAGAATTACTATTTCCTGAGCCAGTTGTAACACCTAGGCTATCAAGTAGAGAGAGTACTCCATCTGAATCAAGTTCCCCATCGTCAGAATTTACATTAGGATTATTAGAAACAGCATTAGAATTACCATTTGAATTTTCGAAAGCGTTCTGTACATTACCTGTTACTAGATCACTATATTTTGCTTTTGAAAGCGGACCGAAATAACCACTTGCTGGTCTAACGTCATTTTCTAGTTGCCATTCAATTACAGCTTCTTGAGTTAGGGTTCTATAAAGACTTGTTTCATTACCTGGTGAACCAACACCTGTTTGGGCCACAGTAAATCCTGCATCGTTTAAATATTTTTGAAGACAACGAACATCTTCACCGTCTACTCCTATTTCAAGGTCTCTATCAAAACTACATTCTACTGCGGCATTAGTATTTGAAGCGCCTACAAATAGAAAGATTGATAAAGTAAAAATTGTTAAAGCTATTTTTTCGAAAGTTCTCATGATTTTAAATTAAATTATAATATTACTTATATATTATAATTTAAACTTCACTTTTAATAAAGGCCTTCTACACATAAATTTTTGTTCTTCTTAATTTTAATAGCGTTGCTGGGTGTTCGAACTCTTCAGTTAGTGATCTAATATATGTACCAGTACTAACTAAAATTCTGACTTTTGCTGTATAAAAATCCTGATCATTTGAATTAAAAAAACTATGCCATCTCTCCTTTATTTCTTTTTGTCTAAAGTCCCCCTTAACTTTTCCGATATTTTCAAAAATATATTTTTGTAATTCAACATTTTTAATTGTGCCAGACTCAACAAGTTCGATTTCTTTAATATCAACTTTCCTGTCTGGTCTTTCTATATTTAAATTTCCTTTTTTAAAATGATCAAAGAGTTTTAGTCCATCTACAACCATAGATGAAAACCATGGATATTTTTGTTTTTTGATTTTTTTAAAGTTTTCAATTTGTTCTTGAATATTTTCATTTAAAAAAAAGTCATCATCTATTTTTAAATTATCTGAGTTTTTTAGAATGCCGAGAATATCACCTGTGTCGGTTTCAAATCCAAATATAAAAGTTGCTTCGTATTCTTTATCATATCCCAGGTAATCTTTGTATTTCTTATTCTCATCACCAACTAAAACTAACATCTCCCCATATGCCATTGGGTCTAATCTTCCGGCGTATGAAAGTTTATGATTTTTATATTCTGGTTTTTCTACCCTAAGTCGATCAAGCATTTCCAGTGGAGTTTCACCAATTTTTTTTTGAAAAGATAACATTATTGATATTGAAGATAAACTGGATTTGGCTGTAGTTCTAACAATTCTTTTGGTGTTATTAATCTATGAGGCTCTTCCTTTAGATCATTTCCATAAAAAATCTTGAAACCTGTGAATTGGATTGGTTCTGGTGCAACAATATAATTATATGTACCAACTTTGCGCCCAGGTGAACCCCATCCATCCATATGAACTACAACCTGTACCTCCTCTGTTGGCTTAATATTTTCATAGTTTCGAATCATTTTTTGAGTAAATCGATGTAGTACCAAAACTTTTGGTGGCAAATCATTTTCTCTAACTATTTCAGACAATCGGTTAATAACAAAATTAATATCATCATCTGTAAAATGCCCAATAACTGTTCCTGGTCTATCACCTGACTTCATTGAAAATTCTGGATCAATAGCTAAATGAACGATTGGATTCTTTAAATGCTCTTCTATATATGGAAGTTCTCTTTCTATTGTACTAAGTCCAATTTGCAAATCTAAGAAAGTAATTCCATTAATTTTTTCAGCCATAGCAATTGCTTTTTCGATATGTTCATCTGGCATTCTTAATGTATATAGCCCTTCTTCTCCAGGTTGTCCCTGAGCAGTACTAGCAATATAGTGAATTGCTGGCAAGGCAGGAATTTTTGGATCAGCCTCATTCCAAATATCAATCTCTTCTTGTAAACGGCGCAACACTTCTTCTTCTTCAAATTCTCCTAAAATCCCCATACGAGTTGAATAAAAATTTCCATAATAAGCAATTATTCTATTGAATGGTAGAATGGCTCCAGCTTTGGGGTATACCGCATCTTTTACCGGATACAAATGTTCTTCTTCAATTATTTTAGTAGAAGTAGAATATACAATTTCACCAAGAGAATTAGTTGATGTTGAAGTAACAATTATTTTTTCAGGTTCTGGATTATTTGCAACATATTCAGATAATTCATCATATTTTTCGAAATCAAGTTTTACTTCTTCAATTTTATCTTCTTTTTTATCAGTAATTTCATTAACTACCTCACCAATTGAATCTCGATCAAAATTTTCAACACTACCAAAACCAAAAACTAGAAAAGCAGCACCAGCAAAAAACAAAACTATTACGATTGATATTATTTTCTTCATTTGTGGGTTATTGTAGCAGAATTTCTTTAAATTGACTTTAAATTGGAAAAAGTTATATTTTATGGATGTTAGAAATAATTTTATTTTCATTATTAATAATGATTGCTTCCCTAGCAGGAGTTTTTTCTGTTTGGAAAAAAGCAGGTGATTTAATTGAGAAAAACCTTCATTTTTTAGTTAGTTTTTCAGCTGGTGTATTTTTAGTTATATCGTATGAGTTAATCGTAGAGTCACTTCATTTATCTGAAAGTAATAGCTCCCCTATTTTTTGGTTTCTGGTAGGAATGGTCGGTATTTGGTTCATCTTTAAACTGGTTCCAGAATTCCATGACCATGAACATGGACATTCTCACGATCATCCACACGATAACGAAGACAATAAAAAAAATAATAAAATTAATCCAAAAAGAATGATTTTATCTGACTCAATTCATAATATTGGAGATGGTATTTTAATTGCTTCCGCTTTTTCTATAAGTTCAATTTTTGGAGCCATTACTGTTTTAGGAATTTTTATCCATGAACTAGTCCAAGAAGTTTCAGAGTTTTTTGTTTTAAGAAATGCTGGCTACTCAATTAAAAAGTCTCTCGTCACAAACTTCACTGTTTCATCTACAATTCTAATTGGTTCAGTTGGTGGTTTCCTATTGTTAGATAGCTTTAGCGCTTTAGAGATGCCTCTACTTGCCATCTCTGGTGGTGCATTTCTGATCGTGGTTCTACAAGATTTAATCCCGCACTCTGTTAGAGATTCAATTAGCACAAAACACTACATAAAACATATTTTACTTTTTGTTATTGGTTTATCAGTAATGTTTTTTATAGGTAATCAATTTTCTCACTCACACGAAAATGATAAACATGAACATGAAGATACACACGAGTTACACGAAGAAGAACATGAAGGTGTAGACGCTCAAGACATACATGACGACGATAAAGAAGATCATTAAATTTAATAATCACAATAGAAAAAAGCGCTACAACTAAAAGTTGTAGCGCTTTTGCTTAACCAAAGATCGTTCTCCTGATACGTGTAATTCTTTTTGATAGTATTTCAACGTAACGATTGATGCCCTTAAGTTTGTTTCTGTAAACAAAATTAAATGCTGACTTGAAAGGTATCGAATTATATCTCCAAGACAGCTCAATTAACTTTGCTGAAGTTTCTGGGTTCCCTTTATCCATTAACCTTTCTAGAGATTCAAAAAGTGGTTTTGATACAGGGGTAGAATGTCTTTTCAGAGTTTCATAATCCATGTCACTTTTTTCGACAACGAATGCAACAAAGCTAGCAAATGACAACATCAAGTAATGAGTGATTGCTTGCATCTCATCAACAACATTATGGTCATCCATACTTATACCTACAAAATTTCCTCCTATAGCATCTTTTAATTTTTTATAGAAAAGAGCATTTTCTGGGTTATCGAGACGATAATCATTAATCGCATAAACTCTTTTTGTGTTGGGTATTTTTTCAGAATTTTCAGGCGGTGCACACATTGGGTGCAACATCAAAAAATCAGATTTACCACAAGACATTAAGTTACAAACCTCCTTCTTGGAAGAAGAGAAGTCCACAACCAAAGAATCTTTTCTTGCATTTTCACATACAAATTTTAGGATATGCACTGTAGACACAAGAGAAGCGACACAGAGAATAACATCAGATTCTTTTATGTTACGAGTAAAATCAATAATATTACTCGTCTCATCTTGGTCGGTACCTATAATATCGTAATCTTCTTTTTGGTCAGACAGTATGCCTGATAACCATTTACCATAGGACCCTTTTGATCCAATAATTAATATTTTCATTTTTTTCTCACCTCCTTTGAGAATTATAATTGGTTTTGTTTTCCAATTTTGATATTACCACAAAAAACTATGATTAGTAAGTTACATTAAGATGTCTATTATAGTTTTCTTTTACAATTTGTGCTGGATTTCCCTGTAATAAAACTTTTTCCTTTAAAAATTTTCCTTTCACAAATGAGCCCATACTAATAACAGTATTAGATTTAATTTCTGTACCAGGAGCAAATAAAACACTACTTCCGATATAGCAATTTTCACCTATAGAAATATTTTTATCTGAAACACCTAGTCCATGTGTCCAAAATTCTGAATTTTTACCAGCAATCCATGTATTTTTACCAATAATTATTGTGCCAACAATATCAAAGAAATGTAAATCAGTAATAAGTGTTTTTTCTTCAATAATTAGTTTTTTTGTTAATGTCTTGTTACTAAATTTATTATTAAAGACCCATAATTCTGTTTTAAAATTATTTTTTGAACCTATAGTACCATGATTAATTTTTACATCCATAGGTCCGTAGAATATATTATTTCTCCCAATCTTGGATGAAGTAATAAATAAAGAATTGACTGCAATTTTAGTTCCAAAACTAATAAACGTTTTTTTAATTCTATAACCCATTAATACTCTATAAAAAAATGTTCTTAAAAAATTAAAAGGTAACAAAGATATTAAAGTAGCAATTAAATATCTAATCTTGTATTTTTTTTGTTCATATTTAATTTTTTCCATTTTATAAAATTTAAAATATTTTTTTATACTTAGAAATTATAAGTGCAGCTGAAATGGCTACAATCTCGAAAATAATATAACCAGCAAGTGCTGTCCAAAAATCAATTGGTATCATTCTTAAACTTCCTAAAATAATAGTAAGTGTCCAAGAGGTAATAGAAATAACACCGCTTACAATCAAAAACTTTTTCTTTCTATTAAACTCATCTGAAGAAGGATAGTGATGATCTTTATGTCTATGAATCATCGGTAAATGACCAGCATGAAAATAAATTCCATTAGCAAATATTACAAAAACGATAAGGACTTTAATTAGAAATTTTGAAGACTCAAGATATAGAGCTGGATTAGTAGAAAATAAAAGCAACCCCGAAATAATAGATAGGATCAACCCAAACCAAACAAAGGTGCTTCCTATCTTCATAAATTGTAATTCCCTACCAGAAATAACTCTGTCTTTTATAGAAGTAAAAAACATAGCATCACTAACATAAGCACCTCCAGCTCCTAAGATAGCTCCGAAGATATGAAGAACTGTATATAAAGTTTTTAAATCAATCCATTCCATAAAATAATTTTATCATATCTATTCTAAATACTGCTATAGTATTCAATCATTTTTTTAACACCAGCTAAATTACGATCAAACTCGATTGTCTCATGAGTCTCTAACTCAACAGTAATAGCAGGAATCCCAATAGAAGCTAACCATCCCTCTGCGTCACCAGTAATCGGATAAGCATCAAATACTTCAACTGAATTATACTGCCCTGCCGTAGCGTATAAATTCATAATATCTACAGTCTCTGTAAGGACCCCTTCTTCACACTCTGAAGCATAAACTGTATTTGCTTTACTGTGCCAAAAGATGACTGCTTCTGGATTATTACCATAAACATAATCTCGCAAAGCTATCGCCTCTGGTTCTGAAAATGGACCTGTACCAGCATCAACAATATTACCTCTCCAGCTACTCTCAGGTGCCCACTTACAATCGAAGTTTCTATTTAGATCAACATTATTTGCATTAAACCTCCCTAAACCTACTTCATTAACAACGGGAACATCGGAAATTTCAAATCTACCATCCATTCCCGTAACATCATAAACGCCGTCAGGATTTAATGATGGAATAATTGAAACTGATAAATCGTCTGGAATTATTTCATTATTAGCTTCAAAATAATCAATCATTTGATAAGCCAGTACAACAGTATTCCATTCATAACCACCGTGAACAGCACCAACAAATAATATTTCATTGTTACCATCACCAAATTTATAGACCTCGATTTCTCTACCTTCAACCGAATAACCTATAGTCTTTTCTCTAGCTATTGGTTCTTCAATTACTTCTTCTCTTTCAACTACTACTGGTTCTATTTCTTTAATTTCAGTTTCGCTTCTGAAAATGAAGAAAGCTATTGTAGCTACTGCAATAATTGCAGCTAATATAATTATTATTACCTTTTTAGTGCTCATTATTATTTAATTTTTATTCAGCGTAGTAATCTAGAATTGCTTCAACACCAGCTTTGTTTTTTGACCATTCAATTCCGTTATGTGTAGTTAGAAGAACACTAATTGCTGGAATTTGTTCTTTTGCTAACCAGTTAACCATGTCCCCTGTTATTTCATAAAAGTTAAATTGCTCAAAGGCTGTATAACCAGAAGCATCAGCAAAAGCATTTGTAAGGTCTCTAGTCTCTGGTAAAACACCATTATGACAATTTGATGAATACACACCACCAGCAGAGCTATACCAAGCAACTACTGCATCTGGATCTGAACCTTCAACATAATTTTTAATAGCCTGACTTTCAGATTCTGAGAATGGTGCACTACCACCATCAACATCACGATCTTGCCATTTTCCTACTGATTCCCAATCACAATCAAAGTTTCTATTCAAATCAACATCGTTTGAATTGAATCTTCCAGGAATTGACTCGGAAAGAGTAACGCTAGAAGCCTGGTCAATTGTAAACTTATCAGCTGTTCCGATAATTTCTTCTAATCCGTCAGGATTCAATACAGGAATAACTGTAGCTTTAACATTTTCAGGGATGACTTGTGGATTTTCATTGAAATAATCAGTTAATTCATAAGCAACTAATGCTGTATTCCATGAATATCCTCCGTGTATTCCCCCAACAAATAATATTTCAGTATCACCATTCCCGTAATGGTAAGCCTTGATATCACGACCTTCTCCAGATTTACCAATAACTGAAACTGGCTTTTGTTCATCAGAATTTTGCTCCGAAACTTCATCTGTATTATCCTCAGAATTTTCTTGCTCTTCTTGATCTACTTGTTCTGATTTTTGTTCTTCTTGAACTTCATAAGTAGTTTCATTTGAATCATTTAATAATAAATACCCTCCTACACCTAATAATAAAATACCAACGATTATAATAATTATATTTTTCATATATTTAATTATAACATTGTTTAGAGTGAGCCCAAATTATGTAAAATAAATTAAATATATAGCCATCGGGACAACCCAAACAACCCAGTCAATAAAGCCTTTTTTGATAACTTGGTTATATTTTTTCGGATGAAAGTAAAATTCTTGAAAAGCTAGGGCTACCATCGCTGAACCAAGTAAATAAATTGGCATTAGTTCACTATTAAATAATCTAGTCGATATAAGAGTTGAGAATACAACGAATAAAACAGCACCAATAAAATGGAAAGTTTCTCTATAAAACATCAAACCTAAACCAAATTTACCATCGCCATTTAAATCGAATGCTTTTTTAACTGCATTCAAATACGATTTCTGACCTCTAACAACTTTTCCTTCAATAATAGATGAGAAAGGATAAAGTTTATCCGGAAAAGATATGAAATAGTAATATATTTTTCTAAGTTTTTTTGTAATCTTTTTACTCATGTTTTCAGATACTTAAAACACTCAACACTAAATTTTGTAACAATTATTATTTTTGTGCAATCAAATCAAAAGATAATATAATTTCATCATCAACTGTATAAACACTAGTAGCTGTTGGTGGCGTTATCCCATAACTAGACATTTTTACTTTAGTAGTACCCGTAAACGAAGCCTGGTCATCTAAAACAGAACCATTAACTTCAAAAATTTCTGAATTAGTTATACCATTCATAGTAATAGAAACAGGTGCAGAAAATACTGCTCCATCAAAAAAATCTACATCCTCAACATTAACAGTAATTTCTGAATTAAATAGATCGTCAGTATAATTATCGCGACCACCACTACCTGAATCAATAGTTTGGGGATTTATTCTTGCCACTACTGATATTGTATTTTTTTGATCATCAACAAAAACTTGTCCCGAGATATCACCTGCTGTACCAATAACAGGCTGGACTGGTTTATTAAACCACCTTTTTTGAGCTGAATAAGAAGCGGTAGATGAATTAGTTATCTGGTATGAATCGATATCCTGCTTTTCATTAATAATTTCTTCCTGAGCAGATTCAATTTCCTCTACACTTTGTCTTTCTGTAATATCTTGATTTTCAACATTATTTTGTTTCTCACTACCTAAAAGCAAAAAACCTACCATTAACAAAACAATTACCACAGCAGCTATTAATATTTTTTTCATATTTAAAATGGTTAATTTATAATTACTAGCAATTATAAATGATGTCGTACAGATGTAAAGATTTTTAGACTTTTTAAACTAGACCTTTGATCCATTCTTCTTTCTTTCGTTTTCTGTTAGAAACTTTTTACGCAATCTAATATCATCAGGTGTAACTTCTAGGTATTCGTCTTCACTCATAATACCTAGTGCCCTTTCTAAGGTCAGATTAAATGGTGGAGTTAATTTAATATTTTCATCTGAACCAGAAGCACGCATGTTAGTTAATTGTTTACCTTTAGTAGGATTAACTGCCATATCTTCACCTTTAACTGTATTACCAATAACCATTCCCTCATAAACTTCAGTACTAGCTCCAATATATAAAACACCTCTTTCTTGTAAGTTGGCAAGTGAGAAACCAAGAGCTTTTCCACGAGCCATAGAAATCATAGAACCATACTCAGTTTTTGAAATTTCTCCAGCGTGAGGTTTGAATTCTAAAAATACACTAGTCATTATACCCTCACCTTTTGTATCAATAATAAATTCATTTCTATATCCAAGTAGACCACGAGTTGGAACATGGAAAGTAATTCTTTTTTGTGCATGATCATCAATCATATTGGTCATGAGTCCTTTTCTATTACCAAGTTTTTCAATAACAGCACCTGAAAATTCTTCTGGAACTAAAATAGTTACTTCTTCAAATGGTTCACTTTTAACACCCTCTATATCCTTAATAATAACTTCTGGTTGAGAAACCATTAATTCATATCCTTCACGACGCATATTTTCCAATAGAACAGCAAGGTGTAATTCACCGCGACCACTAACTTTCATATCTGCACCATTAAATTCAACATCCAAACCAACATTGACCTCTAATTCTTTTTCGAGACGTTCGCGGATTTGTCTAGAAGTTAGGAATTTACCTACATTTCCGCCAAATGGTGAATTATTAACTAAAACATTCAAAGATAGAGTTGGCTCATCAATAGTAATTTCTGGAAGAAGGTCACCTTCTTCTTCACTTAAGATAGTTTGACCAATGAAAATATCAGGTAGACCAGCGATCATTACAATATCTCCTGAACCAGCTTCTTCTACTGAATTCTTTTGAAGCCCTTCAAAATTAAATAGTTTCGTAATCTTTCCTTTAAAAACTTTACCTTCATGATCTTTAGCAAAGATATTTTGACCATCTTTAACTTTTCCTGAATAAATACGACAGATTCCCATACGTCCAAGGAAATTATCATAAGCTAGATTGAAAACTTGAGCCTGAAGTGATGCATCTTCATTTAAATTGGCAGCTGGAACTTTTTCGAGAATAAGATCCAGGATTGGAGTCAGGTCTTTTGCCTCATCTTCAATATTGCGTTTTGCTACACCGTCGCGTCCCACTGCGTAAAGTGTTTCGAAATCTAATTGTTCATTAGTAGCACCAAGGTCAGCAAATAAATCGAAAACCTCGTCATGAGCTTTTTCAATGTTTGCATTTGGTTTATCAATTTTATTTAAAATAAGAATTGGTTTAAGTCCTAACTCAAGGGATTTCTTTAGAACGAACTTTGTTTGTGGCATTGGTCCTTCTGCTGCATCAACAATCAATAGAACTGAATCAATAGAACGAAGAACTCGCTCAACCTCTGAACCAAAGTCGGCGTGACCTGGCGTATCCAATATGTTTATCTTTGTATCCTTATAATAGATAGAAGTATTTTTTGCGTAAATAGTAATACCACGCTCTTTTTCAATGTCGTTTGAATCCATAGATACTCCAGTATCAACCATTCCTGTTTGTTTTAGGATTTCATCGGTAAGAGTTGTCTTTCCGTGGTCAACGTGAGCAATAATTGCAATATTTCTAATTTCCATAAGAGGCCCATTAAAGCACAAAAAAGTTATTATGGGAAGTAATCTTATCTAATAAATAGAAAATTAGTTGACTTTTAATATAAAATGTTATATTGTAGCTCCAAGCTTTTGATTCTCGTGTAGGGCTCTCTAGCTGCAGACGTATACATATATACCTATTTTATACGATTTGATATTAATAACCTGCACTGCCCTGAGACTCTTTGCGAGTCTCACTCTTAAAATAATAAAATAATGAATACAAAAAATAATGGTTCCAGCCAGAGAAGATCTGGTAGTGGTTCTAGTCGTAACAATAACTTTAAAAAAAGAAGTTTCAATAATAAAAATTCTGACAGAAGTAATTCTGGTGGTTTTAGTAGTAGAAAAAATTCTCGCGGTCAAAGTAGTGGAGGACATGGAAGAAACGGCAACCGTAGAAGCGGTGGTAGTCGTGGAGGAGGAAGAAAAAATCCAACTTTTGATCCATCAATGTTTATTAACCAAAATCCTGTAGAGGCAGTTGTAGAGGCATACAAAAACCAACACTTGTTCAAGGATTTTGAATTAAATAATTTGCTAAAGGAAAATATAGCTAAGAACGGTTTAAAAGTACCATCACCAATTCAAGACCAAATAATTCCTGAAATATTAAACAAAAAAGACGTTATTGGTTTAGCGGAAACTGGTACTGGTAAAACAGCTGCTTTTCTAATTCCTTTAATTGATCAAACAATTCAAGACAAAAGTAAACTAACTCTAATACTTGCTCCAACTAGAGAACTTGCGATTCAGGTTAATACAGAACTAATGACACTTTCAAAAGGACTAGGTATCTTTTCAACAACATGTGTTGGAGGTATGAATATTCGTCCACAGATAAAAAGTCTTTATAGAAAAAATAATTTTGTTATCGGAACTCCAGGCAGAGTTATGGACTTAATTAAAAGAAATGCAATTAAACCTTCTATGTTTTCTGCAGTTGTTCTTGATGAAGCAGACAGAATGCTTGATATGGGATTTGTTAATGATATGAGAACTATAATTTCTCAAATACCAGAAAGCAGACAGACTCTTTTCTTCTCAGCTACAATGTCAAAAAGTGTAGAGAAAATTTCAGAAGAATTTCTAAATAAACCAGTTAGTATTTCAGTAAAGAAAAAAGATGCTTCAAATAGTATCGAACAAGATGTTGTAAGACACTCAAACAAAGATAAATATGAGACTCTAGTTTCCCTACTATCTAATCCTGAATTCAAAAAAATAATTATTTTTGGAAACATGAAACATAGTGTTGAAAAACTTTCAAAGGAGTTGAACAAGTCTGGAATTAAAGCAGAGTCAATACATGGAAATAAAAACCATACCCAAAGACAAAAAGCTTTGAGTAATTTCAAAAGTAACCAAGTACGCGCATTAGTTGCTACAGATGTTGCAGCTCGTGGTATTCATGTAGATAAGGTATCTCATGTTATTAACTATGATCTACCATCTTCTCAAGATGACTACATCCATAGAATCGGTAGGACTGGTCGCGGAGCAGAAAAAGGAAAAGCTCTTACTTTTATTGCTGGAGGAAGATAAAATAAAAAGACCCTCGAGAGGGTCTTTTTTAATAAATTACTAAATAGTCAAAACTAATATAAATAGTATTGTATATACTAACAAATACTTACGATAGAAATTTCTCATTTTTAGGTATTCTTTATTGTCTGGATACATATTTGAAAAAAGAGCCATCGTCTCTTTTATAAAATAAGGTTTTATATTTATTGTCCAAGAATCAGTCCGGTAAACAATCTTTCTAAATTTTGAACGATATTTAACTAGCGGAATTCCATACACAACAAATAGTATGAGAAATATTGTTTGGGTATTTATCATACAACTATTCTTTATCCTTTGGTCTAAGTAGTGGGAACAGAACGACATCTCTTAAGTTCTTTTGCTGAGTTAGTAGCGCAACCATTCTCTCTACACCCATACCCCATCCAGAAACAGGTGGTAATCCGTATTCCATAGCCTCTACATAATCATCATCTTTATCCATTGCTTCTTCATCACCCATTTTCTTTGCATCAGATTGTTTTTCAAATCTTTCTTTTTGATCAATTGGATCAATTAATTCACTATATGCATTAACTATTTCCCAACCATTAATTACTAATTGGAATCTATCTGTAATCATTGGATTTTCTGCATTTTTTCTAGCGAGTGGAGATAAGTCAATTGGGTGATTTATCAGGAAAGTAGGATTAATTAATTTAGGACGAGAAACCTTTTTATAAAGTGAGTCAATTAGATTACCTCTACCTAATTTATCCATACCATCTATTTTGATTTCTTTTTCAATTATAGCCTGTCTTAAATCTTCAACCTCTGAATACTTATCAATATCAATGCCACAGTCATCTATCAAAAGTTCTCTAAAAGAAACTTTTCTCCAAGGTGTAGATAGATCAACATCAATCAACTCATCATCGCGATTGAAAGTTTTAATTTTCAAATCCCCTTTTACTTTTTCTACAACTTCAGAAATCATTTTTTCTGTGAAATTCATATTGTCTTCAAAATTCCAGTAAGCACAGTAGTGTTCAATCATTGTAAACTCTTGTAAGTGGCTTGAATCCATTCCTTCATTTCTAAACACTCTAGCTACTTCAAAAATTCTATCGAAACCACCAATAATAGCCTCCTTAAGAAAAATCTCTGGAGCAATACGTAAGTAAACATCCAAATCAAGAGAGTTGTAATGTGTTTTAAAAGGTTTTGCTAAGGCACCTGACGCTGAATTAGCCAGAACAGGAGTATCGATTTCGTCAAAACCATTTTCTTTATAAAATTTTCTTAGCTCCCATATAAAGTCACTTTTGAATTTAAATCTATCAAAAGTATCCCTGTTTGAGATAAGGTCTAAATATCTTTTTCTGTATTTTGTTTCAGTATCAGTTAATCCATGCCATTTTTCAGGTAGAGACCTTAAGGCTTTTGATAAGAAAGTATATTCTTTAACTAGGACAGATATTTCTCCCTTTTGTGTTTCAAACATTTCTCCTTTAACACCAACAAAATCACCAATACTTATCATTTTGAAAAAGTTTTTATGATCGTCTTTTCCGAGCTCATCAACTTTTAGAACTAGTTGTAGTTTTCCAGTATGATCTTGTATCTGACAAAATCCTAATTTCCCCATATCACGAGAAAGGACAATTCTACCAGCAACAGTTACTTCTGTTCCCAGGTTAGATTCCCTTGCCTCATTTAATGAATGAGATCTTTCAAACTTATCAGCATAAGGACTAAGACCAAGCTCTTTAATAAGCTCGATCTTTCTTATTCTGTCATTACGCTCTTCTAATTGTCTATTTTTTGAATCTTTATTTTCCATTAAGATTTAGTATAACTTAAAAATAATCTTTATTAAAGCTTTTATTTTATGTACTAATAAGATTATTTACTTATCTTTTCCTCAGACTTTTTAGAAATAAATAAAGCATTTATTAGAGATACAATTATTGAGAAGAAAAAGGCCGCCCAAAAGCCAGAAACATAGAATTCTGGAACTATTTGAGAAGCTAACATAATTAATACTGCATTAATTACCAAAGAAAATAATCCTAATGTAATTATTGTTATCGGTAAAGTTAATATAGTTATAATAGGCTTTATAAACATATTTATAACTCCTAAAACTACTGCAAATATTATTGCCCCTAGAATCGTAGTCGCAACTCCCGGAATTAAATATGCTGCAATTAATATTGATAATGTTGAAAAAATCCAATGGCTTATATTCATATAGGGTAATTATAACAAAAAGCCCATACTCTTTCCAGGGTATGGACTTTTTAAGTTAAATATTTTTTATGGAGTACTCTAGATTAATATTTCAATCTCTGCTTCACTACGAAGAGTCTCTACGAACTCTGCAACAATTCCTTGTATTTTTTGTTGTATAGCCATTGATTCTAATTGCTCATACACTTCTTCAAGAGAAACTGCAGCTTCACCAGAAGCTGCTACCACTTCTTCGTATAATTGATTAACCTCTTCTTCCGTTACAGTTACACTAGAAAGATTTAATTCTTGTTCTAGGTAAGGTTCAATTATCATTTCTTCAGAAATTTCCGCTCTTAACTCTTCTTCTGTTATACCTTGTTCAGAAAGCGCTTCTTGGAAATTTTCTTCTGAAGGAAATTGATTCTTGATTGATTCAATTTGCTGGTTAACTTCTTCTTCTGTAATAACAATATCTGACATTTCTGCCTCATTCTCTAGAAGGTTTTGAGCGATAAGCATATCAATCACTTGTGAAGTAATTTGACCTTTCATCTGTTCATCAACAGTTGTTGGATCAATACCTTGCTGAGCCAAAGCCTGAACATAAATTCTTTCGAAATCAGATCCTAATATTTGACCACCATTAACAGTGGCGATAATCTGATTACTTTCAAAAGTCGCAACTTGATTACTAGCTGAACCAGAATTATTTGTGTCTTCTTTATTAGATGTATAAAATAATGCTGCACCTACAATTAACGCAGCTAAAACAATCGCTATTGAAATTTTTTTCTTTTCCATAAATATTATAAAGTTAGTTAATAAATTCCTCTACGTGTATAGAATACCAAATTGAGGATGTGTGGCAAATTTTATTTTTTTCAACCATAAAATCAATAATTAAAAAACACAGAGTTTCACTCCATGTTTTTTAATTTAATATTTATATTACTAAAATATTAAATCTATAATAAATAGAATTAGGAATATAACAAATTAAACTTTCGCTATTGATTTTGATGTGCCCGCAACCCCTCTGAAACCAAGCGCGCCAGAGACGATAGTAAGAATCAAAAAAATGATTGACCAATCTAACATTTTTTTGTTTAACTATTAATAATTTATTGAAGCTTCTGATCTGGCTTTTGCGCTAGCTGCAACTTCTGCGACAACTGCTTCTGCGACTTTTGCTCTTGCTTCTGCTGAAGCATTTACTTTTGCATTAGATTTTACAGTAGAATTATTTTTAATCCTTGATTCTATATCCGCTCTAGCTTTATTTTCGCTAGTAATCAAAAAAGAATACCAAGGTTTTCTAGTTTTAACTTCTGTTTCTCCATTTGCTTTTGTCTTTACGACAGCTGTTGATTTAACAGTAAATGGAATAAAACCTAGAAATTTTCCAGGGTGTTCATAAGAAACTTCAACTTGTGACTCACCATCATTGTCTGAATTAATATTTACTTCTGCAACTGATTCTTCGTTCGTTGATGCATTTGAACTAAATACGTCCAAGTCAGCTTCTGAATTAACCTGTGAAGATGATGTTATTGTAATTCCATTTGCATTAACTTTTAGTGATGCATTTGAATTTGATCTAGCCTGGTTTTCAGTATTAGAATCATTTTCTAAATTAACATCTACACCAGTGTCAGTATCCACATTAACGTCTGTTTCTGAATTAATATCAGTTTCAGTTGTACTTGAGTTAATTGTTCCTTCAACTATTCCTGACGCTTCACCATCTAAACCATAGTCAAATTGTGCATTAGTAACATTTGGTGCCAATACTAATATAGATAGTACAATCAAACTTAGATTAACTTTAATTAAGTTTTTCATAATTTATTTTTTTAATTTAGCTAGTAATTTAAATTTATAGTCACCTATTTATATACTAACAAATTAAGGTCTATTCAAAAAATTAAATACAGTCTCTCGCCTTAAAATATTCAGTAGCAGTCGGAGTGCCACCTGCTTTAATTTCTGCTACACGTTCTTTACCAAGTTTTTCTTCAAAACAAACTTCTTGCTCTGGAGATATTTCACTAGGGACACTAGCTGGATCAATACCAAAAGTTTTCAATGCTGCTTCCTGACTTTCATTTAATGCTGGGTTTCTATCTGTATCACCGCCAACCTCTGATTCAGTTGCTTCTGTATCAAAAATTAATGGTTTTAGGTTTAGAGGATCAGTTATATAGAAATATATACCAAAGAGAATGATAATAAAAAATATAACACCGAGGGTAACAAAAAACATATTAAGCATTTTTTTCATACTAAAAGTATACCAATAAGATCAGAAATTATGTATTTTTTAAATAGAAACTAAAGACTACTTAAAATATTTCTCATTTGCTGTATTTCTTTTGATTGTGTATCAACTACTGCTTTTGTTAGATCCTCCATTTCTTGGTGCTCCACATAAGGTTGAACACTTCGAGCCATCATTATTGCCCCCATATGGTGCATTATCATGTCCTCTAGAAAAGTTCGATCAATTTCTGCCCCACTTAGGTTAGATAAATCACGCATCATTGGATCATAGTCGTCAGTGTCTTGATAAGAAACTCCGTACCACGCTTCATACCAATCCTTCATATTTTCTATCTCTCTTTTTTGCGCAATAATAATATTTTCTGCTAACTCCACCATTTCAGGTGTAGTACCTCCTCTCTCTAGGACTTCACCTGCAGTATCAATAGCTTCTTGATGATGAGGAATCATCCCTTCAATAAATTCACGTTCACTTGAAACTGTCATACCCATATGTCCCATACCATTGTCTGTTCCCATCATTGGACCACCTGGCATTTGACTTACTTCTGGCATAACTTCATTCATCGGTCTTACAGGATAGTTAGAATTATTATTAAGTAGATAACCACCGACTCCTCCAATTAGTAGAGTTACGATTATTATTGATATATTTATATTATTTGTTTTCATATTTTTAATTATTTTTTAGATTAATTCTCTTCAACATCATAGCATTAATGACTACAATCACCGTAGAGAGACTCATAATAAGAGCACCGATTTCTGGTCTTAAGATGAATCCCCAAAAGGCAAAAACTCCAGCTGCAGCAGGAATGGCTATTACGTTATAGCCAAGTGCCCAAATTAAATTTTGAATCATTTTTGAATAAACTTTCTTTGAAAGGACAATAAGCTTTATAATATCAACAGGATTATTTTTTGTTAATACAACATCTCCCGATTCGACAGCAACATCTGTTCCTGCTCCAATAGCTATACCTGCATCCGCCTGCGTTAATGCTGGAGCATCATTTACTCCGTCTCCCACCATTAATACTATATTACCTTTTTCTTGAAGTTCTTTTATATGTCTATATTTATCTTCAGGTAATACATCTGCGAAATATGTATCAATTCCTAATTCTTTTGAAACCGTGCTTGCAACTTGTTCATTATCTCCTGTTAGCATGGCGACCTTAACACCCATTTCATGTAATTTTTTAACAGTCTCATATGATTCATCTTTTATTTCATCAGATAGAATTATATATCCTAATAGTTCTTTTTTATTAGCAACAAAGACTACGGTGCCAGATATATCTTCTTTCAACTCATAGTCAAAACCTAAACTTTCAATTAATCTTTCGTTTCCAACAAAATATTCTTCATCTTGAATTTTTGCCTTTATTCCCTGACCTGCAATATTTTTAAAATCAGAAATTTCAGATAATTCAGTATCTTGTTTTTTTGCGTAATCCAAAATTGAATTACCAATAATATGTGATGATTGTTTTTCTAAGGACGCAGCAATCTGCAATATCTTATCTTCACTAGATTCTTTTACTGAGACTATTTTTGTTACACCAAATTTTCCTTTTGTTAAGGTACCTGTTTTATCAAAAACAACATAATCAACTTTTCGAATAGTTTCAATTTTACCTAAATCCTTGATAAAGAAACCATTTTTAACAGCTATAGAAGTAGTGATAGTTGTCACAGTAGGTATTGCAAGACCAAGAGCATGAGGGCAAGCTATTACAAGAACAGTAATAGACAAAGTCATAGCAAACACAAAAGGTTGGCCTATAATAAGAGTCCAAACCACCAAAGTTAATAAGGCGGTAACTGCTGCAACGAATGTCAAAAGTGCTGCTGCCTTATCTGCAATTTTTTGTGAACGTGGCTTTGTTTTTCCAGCATCTTCTATAAGTTTCTGAATCTGACCTACTGTTGAATTCTCTCCAACGTCAGATAGTTTTACTGTAAGTGATCCATCTAAACAAATTGAACCTGCAACTACTTTCATATCTTCTTTTTTTTCAACTGGTTTTGATTCACCACTAATGAGTGATTCATCAACATTTGAACTTCCTTTTACTACCACGCCATCAGCTGGAACTTTTTCACCTGGTTTAATAATTACAAGATCATCTTCTTCAAGTTCAGTAATTTCAACATCCTCCTCTTCTCCATCTACAAGTTTATGAGCTTTTTTTGGTAAAAGTTTTGCAACCTCTTGAAGTGCATTCCCAGCTGCTGAGCTTGATTTTGCTTCCAAATAGTGTCCAAACAATAAAACCCAAATCAAAGTTGATATTTCTAAATAGAATTGTACATCTAACGAAGCTAGAAAAGTTGAAGCGACTGAAAATGAATACCCTGCTAAGACAGCCATTGAAACCAAGGTCATCATCCCATATGCTTTCATTTTTATTTCATGCCATGCATGCTGAAAAAAGACCAAAGCAAATCCAAAAATAATCGTAGATATAATAAATTGAATCCACTTACTTAAATCAAAGAAAGACACGCCTAAAATACCAGAAATTTTTTCGTTAGTTAAAACAAGAGGAATAAGCAAAGCGGTAACAATCCAAAATCTTTTCAAATAGTTTTTTGCAGAATCATCATCCATACCGCAGGAATTGGAATGGTCGTGACCATTCTCGTGCTCGTGATGATTTTCCTTATTATTCATGTTTTCTTTTTTTTCGTGGTTACAACAATCCATAATTTATTTTATTATTTTATTAAACTCCACAACTTACTCCACTTTTACTACTTGTTTCAACCTGACTCAAAATATTTTTAAATCCTGAGCCACTTGAATATTCTTTTCCTAAAATTTCTTTTGCATCAACATCTTCCCACTCTACTCCTCGTTCGCTAAAATATAGTTCAATTGTATCATAAGTACTTGGAAACCAAAGACTATTTACCTCCAAGGCGATGTCGTATATTTCCGCTTCTGATAAATTCTCTTTCGCTAATAATTCTAATAGACCAAGCATTGCCATACCATGATTACAGTCAGGAAAATGAGTAGAGTTACCACAACATGGTCGGTAAATATTTCTAGAAATATCATCAACTATTTTCTGCTGATCTTCGGTTAAAGTTACAAACTCATGATGACTGTAGTGATCCATAACATCACCTTTTGCAAGAGTCCATCCACCTGTTGAAGCAAAATTTCCAGCACCACCATATTTTGGATCTGTCATTTCTCCATTTTCAAGAATGTCATTTTTATTAGATAATCCAAACGCCCACAGCATATTTAATACATAATTAGCATTATCTTTATTTATTACTATATTTTCATTAGATTCGGAATAAAGAAGCTCTAAATCCTCACCACTTAGACCACCTCTTGTTTCATAAATAGAAATAAGTTTTGTATCATCTATAACTCCAGCATCAACCATTTGCTTACCAAGATCATCCCAACTAATCGGAAGAACAACTCCACCCTCTGAAACAACTATTTTGTTTGTGTTATTTTGTATATCTTCATTATTTGTTGGAACCTGTGTCGGAGTGTTTAAAAAATACATTCCAAACACAACAACTGTAATTCCTGCAATTAAATACTGTAATAATTCTTTTTTTTGTTTTTTATCTTTCATGAATTTATTTATTTTTGAAGACCTTAAATGTTAATAAGCTAAACAATACAATTATTAATACCCCCCAAACAAAATCTGGAACAACTTCCAAAAATGAAAAGATATCAATAGACCAAGCAGTAAGAGATTTACCTAATTGTGCCTGATGATCTGGTGACCAATATGCGTTAGAAGTAATTCCTAGTACAAACATTGCCCCACCAATAAAAGCAAACATTATTCCAGATAATAAGTTTGTAGAATGAACAGCGATTTTTTTAGCTCCAATATTAAAGTTTAGAGTTTTTCCTTTAACAAATTTTGATTGATCAAATTTATATTTATCGTAGAAATACGCTGTTAAAAATAGTGGGAATATCATTCCGAATACATAGGCAAAAGTCACAATTATTGCTTTCCAAAATCCGCCTGACAGTACTGCCAATGTCATAGCACCAGCTAGAACCGGAGCGCAGCAAGAAGTAGCGGCCCCAGAAAGAACCCCTAGAAAATAAACTGACTTAGAATGATTTTTAGAATCAATTTTTAATTTATCTTTTAGCTTGCCTGAAAAAGGTAACGAAATCCCCTTTCCTCTAATTGCCATTACCGCCAGAACTATCATAAACAATCCCCCAAATACCCAAAGTTGCTTGTGAAAAGATTGAAAAAATTGTGCGAGTCCTGCTGCACCTAGTCCGATCGGTATTAGGACAGTTGAAAGACCAGCAAAAAATATAAATGTCATTTTCAGCATGTCTTTTCTCTCTCGAAAAGCTGAAGCAATGTAGGCGGGTAGTAAAACTGTAATACAGCAAGGAGCAAACAGAGCAACTATACCTGCCAAGAAAGCTGCGATTATTGACGCTCCGAAAATAATTTCCATGATTAATTTGAGTTAGTTACCATCGCCTTTATGCGAACTTCTAATTCTGGAGTTGCTGATGAATTAGTTTCTAAAAATACTGATCTTTGTGCAAGTCCTACTCCTGATGGACCGTGTGCCATTGGATCATAAATTACTTTTAGATTTTTAGTTTCCCCAGCTGGGATTGTAAATTCTCTACTCATGTTTTGATGCATACCAAATGCAATCCCTCCTATTTCAGCATTTGTACAACCACAACTAGTTGTTCCGCTTGTAATAACAACATCTTCAGAACCTTCATTTGTTAAAGCAAATTCTGTCTCAACCGTTCCCCCAAAAATATCTATCTCTCCAAAATCATATATTTCTTTATCGGATGATAAGGTTGATAAGCTTTGAACTTTTTCAATCTTTTCTTGGTTACCTGAAAAAACAACTAAACCTCCTCCAATTAAAACGGCTACACTTAATATTAATACGGCACCTTTATTCATAATTATATTTGTTAACTTTTAATAAAATAATTTTAGATTACTTACCTTCTAAAATATCCACCATTATTTTTACCTCTGCTTCTATATTGTTTGGATCATTTGTTGGAATAAATACTGTTCTAGTAATTTTATCTGCAGGTTCTTCGTGAAAATCTGGATCAAAATATACAGTCAGTTCTACTGATTCACCTGGATTAATACTTTTCTCTGAAATTTCTGCTGTAGTACATCCACAACTAGTTGATAACGTTCCTATTTCAAGAACAGAATCACCAGTATTTTCAACTTCAAAAGTTGTACTGATAATTCCTTGTGATTGAGGAACATCTCCAAAATCATATGATGTTTTATCAAATGATATCTCTGCACCTCCATCCATACCAATATTTGTAATTTCTTCAGCATCATATTCTCCAGACTCAGTAAAAGGATAATTATCTTCTTGCCAATGAACCATACCTCCGGAAACACTCTTTATATTTGTGTAACCAAGAGATTCCATAATGTCATAAGCTTGTTTACTTCTTGCTCCGCTACGACAATAAATAATAATTTCTTTATCTTTTGAATCATTACCTAAACCAATATCTGTTAATGTATTTGCTGATAATTCACCCACAGGTAATAGGAGCGCATTTTCTAAATGAATTTCTGCATACTCCTCTGGAGTTCTAACGTCTAGTAAAATAATATCTTCGTTATTCTTGATTTTCTCTGCGACATCCCCAGGATAAATCTCATAATCTTCAACATGATCGTCGTCAATATCACCATGATGATCGTCATCGTCGTCGTGATCATCTGTCATACCCATCATTCCAAACTCTTCATGTTCATCGTGCACATGTCCTACATGAAATCCCATATGTGCAACATTATTCATAAATAGGAATCCTAAAACAAGAAACACCACAACAAATATTAAATTTTTGTTTGAATCATTCATTTTACTTTTTTAATTTAAAAACTTTTAAAATCTCATCAACTGCTTTTTTTTGCTTACCGCCTTTTATTTGATTAACAACACAAGTTGATAAATGACCTTCCAATAAAACATCTTCAAGACCTTTAAGAGCATTTCTAATTGCAGATGATTGTGTAATTACATCAATACAATACTGATCTTCTTCGACCATTTTTTGAATACCTCTTATTTGTCCTTCTATTCTCTTTAATCTATTATTAATTTTTTGTTTTTCTAATTTCGACATTAAAAATAGTATACCCTAGTGGGGTATACCTTGTAAACAGTATTTTCTCATCTAAATATGGATAACTTTTATTTTATACTCTTCCCTAAATCTAATCTATCATCTATTCTAATTTGATCTGTAAAATCTGGAACATGGGAAACAAGGACCATAGTTCCTTTAAAGTCGTTGAGTGCCTTAGCTATAACAGGAATATGACGGAAATTAACATGGTTTGTAGGTTCGTCTAGAATTAAAATACCAGGCTTCATAAACATCAAACGCGCAAAAGCCACTAGTGCTTTCTGACCTTCTGAAAGTTCACCAATTTTTGATCTAATAAGTTCTCCATCGATCAAGAAACCTGCTGCACCTGAGCGCATTTCCTCTGGGTTTCTACCGTCTGTAGCAGACATCAAACAATCAAAAACTGACTGATCAAAATCTAGGTTTGAAAAGTCTTGTCTGTAATAACCAATCTTTACTCCATCAGCAATTGTTTCTCCTTCTGCATGACCTGAAGCAAGTGATTCAAGAAGAGTTGTCTTTCCAATTCCGTTGGGACCAATAATTTGTAGATGTTGACCACGAGTAAGTGTAATATCGCACTTCACATCTTTTGGCTTATGATCAACTATTACTTTATAAGAAGAAAGTTTTAGAACGTCCATAGGAATCCCATCATGTGGTTCAATATCAAAAGGTCTAATGGTTCTATCTTCACGACGAACGTCTACTTTATTTTCCTCATATTCTTCAACCTTGTTACGCATTCTTTTTGCAACCATTCTCATGTTTCCTCCCTTCTTAGCGAAAAAGTTAGCTTTATCTTTGTTCTCCTGGATCTCTTTCTCTAATTGAGCATTCTTTCTTTTCTCTTTTTCAACCTGTGCAGTAATTTCCTTTACCACATCGAAATAGTTACCATCGTATTTTTCAACTGCTTTTGTTTGAACATTTAAATATAGAACCCCATGTGTAAAGGCATTCAAGAAATCAGCATCATGGGAAATAACCACAACTGTTTTATTATATTCTTTTAGGAAGTGAGTAAGGTGTGCGATTCCCTCTTTATCTAGATTGTTTGTAGGTTCATCTAATAGCAATACATCAGGATTTTGAATCAGTGCAGAAGCGAGTAAAAGACGAGCTTGTTGTCCGCCAGAGAAACTACCTACTGTTCTCTCTTTAAATTCTTTTTTCATTTCTTCATCTTTTGGTTGCATGTTTACAACTTCTAAAACTTCATCAATTTTTGGGTCAATTGCATAAATTGTTTCGGTAAAACATTTTTGAAAGAAGTCACGAACAGTTAGTTCTAATTCATCACGAGGAATCACCTGTTTTGAAATAGCGATGGAAATATTATTCATTATGTTGACCTGACCTTCATCAGCTTCATAATTTCCCATTATTAAATTAAAGAGTGTACTTTTTCCTGCGCCGTTTTGTCCCATTAGGGTAAGTTTTGCTCCACGACGAATAGAAAAACTAGCATCAACTAGAATTGGTTTGTTTGCATCATACTGATATGACACATCATCGAATGTTACTACTCCTGCGTTTCTTGACATATAGGTGTCTACCATACATCACATTAAGGTTATAAGCAATGTTAAAAACTCACACTAAAACAAGGACACAGCAATTAATTCTAGTTTTTCCTGTCGAGACATTTTTTTAATCTCTGCTTCACGTTTTGTGGCACTACTACGATCAGGATGTTCTTCTGAATAGACAATTTTTACAGCACCTTTTGCGTTCGTGTAGTTTGCCCCTTTACCTTCTTTTCCTGACTGATGCTCCTTAATGCGTCGATCTAGGTCAGTTGTTATTCCTGTATATAGGCTTTTATCAGCACACTCTAATAAGTAAATGTAATACATATTTTAAAAACAGTCTTTAACTGTTATATATTCACTAAGTGTTGGAGTAGCTCCATTTTTAATTTCAATTACTCTAGCAGGGTCAATTTTTGCAACAGCACAAACCTCTTGTTCCGGAGTAAGTGAAGTTGGAAGTTTAGAATTACTACTAGATAATAATGGCCTCAGATTCATTGGGTCTGCTACGTAAAAATATATTCCAAATAAAATTATAATAAAAAAGATCACCCCTAAAACCAAGAAAAATGCGTTTAAAAAATTTTTCATATCTTAATTATGAATTTATTATATATTTATTCATATTGAATAACTATCTTGTCTCCATCTTTCATTTCATAATTTTCATACTCAGTATTTAACTCTCCATTTACTGTCATAGAAATGTTTCCTTCTGGACCATTAGTGTATTCAAATATTTGATTACTACTAAATTCCTTACCCCAAACTTTAAAGAAATTATCCAGTCTAGTATCGTCTTCTCTCACAACTCCATTTCCATATTCCAAATGCACAATTCCATCAGAATCATGAGTATGAATAGGATTATGTATCCCACCAATTAACCCAATATTAGCAGGTATGTCTATCTTTTCTCCTTTTATATAGATTTCTAATTCAGGATGATAATGAATACCCCTCCTGCTTAGAACAGTATTTTCTGAACCATCTTCGTTAGTTTGTGAAAGATTGTTTGATAACCAGATTCCTCCGACAAAAATAATAATTACTGCGATCCCTATAATTCCAAATTGTTTCATAATATTTTTATTAATTAATAATTTAAACAGAACAAGTCTGAGGTTTGATAATTTTCCTTGTTATCATTCTGATTGACAGAATCAGAAGAACTACTCCAAGGATACCAAATTCCTCTCCTCCAAGAGGAAGAAAAGAAATAAGGCTAGCTGCTCCTATAAAACCTAGCACCCATGTAAGAATGAAAGTTCCACAGGCCGCACATCCGATACCAAAAATTCCACTAACGAGCCCTCCGATTCCGGCAGCTCCGTTTATTTTTGAAACACCAGTTCTTTGACTGCGAATATAGTGCAAGAATAAAACAACATTAATTCCAAACAATATTGCAATAGCGATAGTGTATGAGGCAGATAATATAGTGAAATTTGTTTGAATAGACCCAAATAAACTTATAATGAGATTTAACTTTGACCCTAGACTAATACCTAAATCTGGAATTATTTGAATTAGTAACCTAACATTTGGAATTAAGACTGCAATGGAAAATATTATAAAGGTTATTAATGAAGCTAGACCAACATACCTAACATCCTTAAATATTTTTAATATTTCCTTTAACACTGTTATTTATTTTCTAGTGCTAAATCTATAAGTTGCTTTACAGCTGCATATGGTTGAGCACCATTTAATGGGTACGTAGTACCATCTGGCCCGATGACTACACTCCAAGGAGTTCCTCTACCACCAGTATCTATTGCATTTTGGATATCTGCGGCAATATGATCATCGTACCTACCGCTGTTCAAACATTCATCAAACGCAACCTCATCTAAGCCGATTTCTTTTGCGATTTGAGGAATAACAACATCAATATTAGTTCGATTATTAGTTTCAGTTAGCTCAAACATTCTATCTGTAAATTGCCAGAATCCATCATTTCCACCAAGTTCAGCAGCACATTCTGAAGCAACTGCTTCGGCTACTGCCTTCACCGGATGAAGTTGTTCCAATGGAAATTGTCTAAATACCCATGCAACGTCACCATTGTCCCCATACTCATCCATTACTTTATTCATAGTGCCATGAAAACGCTGACAGAATGGGCATTCAAAATCGGAATACTCTACAATTTTAACAGCGGCATCAGGATTACCTTTTATATGATCCTTGTCAGTGACAGGATTCACAGCATCCGTAGATCCTGCTGGTTGTGGTTGCTGTGGTTGATTGTCGGATGGTGCTTGTGCAATTTGATTAGAGCCTCCACCACCATTGGTGAATAGTACCGCTCCTGCAATTATTAATCCTGCAACAACTACTGACCCTGCCAACATTACATTACTTGTTTTTTGATTTGAATTTTCCATATTTTTAATTACAACTTATTATTAACTTCAATTGTTTTTCTTTTGGAATAAGAACTGTATCCTTCCATTGAAAATTATTATTTATAATACCATCTTCAGACAGAATAACAAATCTCTATACATGAAAGTTAATTCAATGTTGTATTGTAGACATTGTAAATACTTACTAAAATTATTGCCTTAAACATTTTCAGGGTTACAAACTATTGATTACTTTCTTTAGTTTTTTTTCTACCTCTTCGCTAACACAACTCAATTCCTTATTTTGAACCATACCCATCGCAACTGTTGGCATAATTCCTGAGACAAATACCTCATTATCTTTCTTGTAGACAATCACATTACACGGCAACAAGAGTCCAATCTCATGTTCTGCCTGAAGTGCTTTATACGCAAAAGATGGGCTACATGCACCGAGAATTATATATTCATCAAAATCCACATTGAGTTTCTTTTTTAAAGTATCCTTAACATTAATTTCAGTTAATATACCAAAACCTTCATTTGGTAATTCTTTTTTTATTTTATCTATTGCTTTATCAAAATTAATATTCAATTTTTTTGTGTATCCGTATTTCATATTTTTTTATTACTTTATATTTTAATTTTTTTAAGACGCAATGAATTTAAGACTACGCTAATACTACTAAGAGCCATTGCTATGGCAGCAAATATTGGACTAAGAAGAATTCCGAAGAACGGATAAAGTACCCCTGCTGCTACAGGAATGAATGCTGAATTATAAAAGAATGCAAAAAACAAATTTTGTTTTATTATACGCATAGTTCTATGTGAAAGTTTAATAGTCTCAGGAATAAGCATTAGGTCTCCTCTCATCAACGTTATACTTGCGGATTCCATTGCGATGTCAGTACCTTCACCCATAGCAATACCGACATTGGCTTGAGTAAGGGCAGGGGCATCATTTATCCCGTCACCAACCATTGCTACAATTTTACCTTGATCTTGAAGTTCCTTAACTTTTTCTGCTTTCTTATCAGGCAAAACCTCACTCATTATATTTTCTATCCCTACTTGATGAGCAATAGCTTCAGCAGTTTGTTTATTATCTCCAGTGAGCATCCACACCTCAATACCTTCTTTTTTCATGGCAGCTACAGCCTTGATTGATTCTTCTTTAACTACATCAGCCACTGCAAGAGCTCCTTTTATTTTTTTGTCAAAAGCTACAAGCATTACTGTTTTTCCTTCTTTTTCTAATTCCTCTATTTGTTTTTGATAAGGAGAAACATCCAATTCAATATCTTTCATAAGAGCCCTGTTACCTAAATATACTTCTGTATTATTAGAATTAATTTGTAGTAACCCTTGAAGCCCTTTACCTGATATGGCCCTAAAATTCTCTACCTTATATAAACTTATTTTATCTTCTTTTGTTTTGTCTAATATAGCCTGAGCCAGAGGGTGTTCTGATTTTTGCTCAACTGAAGCCGCATAAGTTAATATCTCTTTCTCATTACCATCAAAAACAAGAATGTCGGTCAATTGTGGCTTACCTTTAGTAAGAGTTCCAGTTTTATCAAGTATAATGGTGTTAATCTTATTCGCTGTTTCAAGTGAAGCAGCATCTTTAACTAAAATTCCACGAGTCGCGGCACTTCCAGAGGAAACCATTATAGCCATTGGAGTAGCTAGACCTAGAGCGCAAGGACAAGCAATAATAAGAACAGCTACGAAATTTACCAAAGCAAAACTAAAAGCTGGTGCTGGACCAAATAAAAACCAAACGACGAAAGTTAGTGTAGCAATAACAAAAACGATAGGCACAAAATACGAAGCTACTAAATCCGCCAAACGTTGAATAGGTGCTTTCGATCCTTGGGCTTCCTCCACCATTTTTACAATCTGAGAAAGTACAGTATCTTTTCCAACTTTTGTTGTTCTAAGAGTAAATGCTCCGAATTTGTTTATCGTACTACCAATTACTTTGTCTCCTACTTTCTTATGCACAGACATAGACTCTCCTGTAACCATAGATTCATCAATCTCTGAATCTCCTTCAGTAATTTCTCCATCAACAGGAACTTTTTCACCAGGTCGAACAACTATCAAATCTCCAACTTGAACGTCTTTAATAGGAGTTTCAATTTCTTGACCGTTTTTAGTTACATTAGCTGTTTTAGGTTGAAGGCCTATTAATTTTTTAATAGCTTCACTAGCTCTACCTTTCATAAGGGTTTCAAAATATTTTCCAAGTAGAATTAATACAATAATAATTGCTGCGGTATCAAAATAGATTGTGGGCTCAATTCCTCCTTTAGTAAAAAAGTCAGGAAATATTGTAACTACTGCACTATAAAGATACGCTGACAAAGTTCCGACAGAAATCAAAGTATTCATATCTGCAGTTCGATATTTAATTAGAAGTCTTAATCCAGTATAAAATTGAGCCCCTACCCAAAATTGTACTGGTGTTGTTAGAATTAGAAGCATCCAATTAGAACTAAATACGGATGGGAGAAAAGAAAACCATTGAGGAAAACTACCTGCAAATATAACAATAGACAAAATAGCCCCAACAACAAGTTTTATTTTTAGGATTTTTATTTGGTGATAATGTGCAGAATTTTCCTTATCTATAACGTCTTCTGTCTGACCTTCTTCCTTTATAGGTTTATATCCAGCATCAATAATAACTTTCTCAATATCATCTTGAGTAATCAAAGATGGCTCAAATACAACTTTTGCTTGGTGATTTGAGAAATCAACATCAGTATTTTTAATTCCAGGTAGTTTTTTTATTACACCCTCAACAATCATGGCACAGTGAGGAGAATCCATTCCTAACACCTTCATAGACACTGTTGATGTTGAGGATCCTGTTGTAGATGTTTTTTGACTATCTGAACCAGAATCTTGCTCTTGGTTTGAAATTACCATTTTATATCCGACATTTTCAACAGCCTTAGCCAATTCTTTTTCCGATACATTTTTATCATCAAACTCTAACAGGGCTGTCTCAGAAGCAAAATTAACTACAGCAGAATGTACACCGTTATTTTCTGCAAGAACATGTTCGAGTGTTCTTACACAACTAGCACAATGCATTCCTATTATTTTGTATGTTTTTTTCTTCATAAAATTCATTAATTATGTCTGATTATAAATCTATTCTTTGTACTTATTATAACCTGAAACGTAACTAAGTATAATTAGTACAATTTTTATTAAATTAACTACAACAACTACCACTATTTTTTGTCTTAGATTTTTCCTCTAATGATTTCTTAATTTCAATATTTTTTTCTATATCTTGTCCATAAATACTAAATTTTTTGCAAAGTAATACGAAGAAAGAACCAAAAAACCAACCATAGATAAATGCCAAAATAATACCAATTATTATTCCTACAAAACTCATACTAAAACCTGGGTAGGCAACCCTAAGAATATTTCTATGAAGTTCGACAAGAACTGCATCAGTAAGTATTAATCCCCAAGTTATGCAAAATAAAAAGAATACTGTCGAAATAATTCCTACCACATTTCCTATTTTTATAATTTTTTTCATAATTTTCTCAATTATTTATTAATATTTTTTATACACCACAATCTCCTCCGCTTTGAGATTCTACTGGTACAACTTTTTCTAAAATACGTCTGTAACCAGAACTACTAGAATAATCTACTCCAAGAACCATTTTAGGATCCACTTCCTCCCATGAAACACCTTGTTTTTCAAAATATGTTGCAATCGTCAAATAAGTTTCTGGAAACCAATATGAATTTACACTAAGTGCAATATCGAACATTTCCTCTTCACTTAAACCTTGTACTGCAAGTAACTGCAGGAGTCCAAGCATTGCCATTCCATGATTACAATCTGGAAAATATGTAGAGTTTCCACAGCATGGTCTGTAAATTCCTTTTGCAACATTTTTAACTCTTTTCTGTTGTTCTTCTGTTAACAAAACAAAAGAATGCTTGCTGTAATGTTCCATCGGACTACCAACAGAAATACTCCATCCTCCTGTAGAAGCAAACTGACTTGGATCTCCACCATATTTATCATCTGTCATTGGACCATTTTCAAGAATTTCATTTTTATTTGAAAGTCCAAATGCCCAAAGCAAATTTAATAAAACGCGTGAATTTTCTTTAGTAATTTTAATTTCTTTATTATCACCGCTATATAAAAGATTTTTACTATATTCACTTAAACCTCCTCCTCTTTCATAGAGACCTTCAAACTTAGGAGAATCGATCACTCCAGTTTTAATCATATCTAATCCTAAACTTCCCCATATCACAGGAATTATCACACCATCACTTGGTAAAACTTGTTCTCTCAAATTATTAATATTCACCAGATTATCACTACTCTTATCGCTATTATTTTCTGCAATTACAATTTCAGAAACAGTCTGCAAAAAATTAGCAATAATAATGAGTACGACTATTAAAGCTATACCAAAAAAATATTTTTTTATTTTTTGTTTAGACATAATATTTTAGTTAATTTTTCTATTAAACACACGATAAACAAAGTACCCAAATATTCCCAATATTAACACTCCCCAAATAAAATCTGGGGCGATTTCCAAGAATGAAAATACTTTAATAGACCATGTTGTTAAGGATTTTCCTAATTCAGCCTGATGTTCAGGTGACCAGTAGGTATTTGAAGTAATTCCTAAAACAAACATTGTCCCTCCAATCAGAGTGAACATCACACCTGATAATAGATTCGTAGAATGAGTCATAACTTTTTTACCAAACATACTTAATTCAATATTTTTTCCTTTCACAAACTTTGATTGATCAAATTTATATTTATCGTAAAAGTATGCTGTTAAGAATAATGGGAAAATCATTCCAAATACATAAGCGAAAGTCACAATTATCGCTTTCCAAAATCCACCTGACAATACTGCCAAAGTCATAGCACCTGCTAGAACAGGAGCACAACAAGAAGTGGCTGCGCCAGAAAGAATTCCCAAGAAATAAACAGACTTTGAATGATTTTTAGAATCAACTTTTAGCTTGTCTTTTAATTTACCTGAAAAAGGTAGTGAAATTCCCTTTCCTCTTATAGACATAAAAGCTAATACCAACATAAATAATCCTCCAAACACCCAGAGTTGTTTATGGAAGTCTTGGAAAAATCGAGCAAGTCCTGCCGCACCAAGACCAATTGGTACTAGAACTGTAGCTAATCCTAAAAAAAATATAAACGTCATTTTCAACATATCTTTTTTCTCTCTAAAAGCAGAAGCAAGATAAGCAGGCAATAACACTGTAATACAACATGGAGCAAACAAAGCTACTACACCCGCTAAGAATGCTGCTATTATTGATGCTCCAAAAACGATTTCCATGATTAGTTTGTTTTAATTACTGTCGCTTTAATGCGCACTTCAAATTCAGGTGTAACGGTTGAATTAGTTTTTAAAAATACTGACCTTTGTGCCAAACCAACACCAGATGGACCATGTGCCATTGGGTCATAAATTACTTTTAGGTTTCTAGTTTCGCCTGCAGGAATTGTAAATTCATCGCTCATTTTTTCATGCATCCCAAAACTAATTCCTCCTATTTCTCCATCAGTACAACCACAACTAGTTGTACCACTTGTGATAATAATGCCATCAGCTCCTTCATTTGTTAAAGGAAATTCTGTTTCAACAGTTCCTCCATAGATATCAATTTCTCCAAAATCAAATGATTCCTTGTCAGAAGATAAAGTTGACGAGCTTTCAACTTTTTCTATTTTTCCTTGATTATTATCGCCGTTCCCCGAAAAAATCACCATGCCTCCTACTACTAATATTGCTACTGTAATTATTGCTGTGCTTGTTTTCATGATTTATTTGTTAATTCTTATTAATTTATAAACTCAATCTGACTTAAATATTTTGGATTATTGACCTTCTAAAATATCTACCGTAATTTTTACCTCTGCTTCTGGGGTAGCTGAGTCATTTGTTGGAATAAATACTGTTCTGGTAAGCTGATCAGCTGGTTCTTTATGAAAATCAGGATCAAAATACACTGTTAAAATTGCAGTTTCGTCAGGTTCAATACTATTCTCTGAAATTTCTGCAGTTGTACATCCACAACTTGTTGATAGTTCTCCGATTTCTAGAGTAGAGTCTCCAGTGTTTTTAACTTCAAAAGTTGTACTAAGAGTTCCTTGTGATTGAGGAATATTACCAAAATCATAAAAAGTTTTATCAAAAGATATTTTTGCACCACCACCAATATCAAGTTGAGTAATTTTTTCAGTTATGTAATCACCAACTTCAGTAAAAGGATAATTATCTTCTTGCCAATGAACCATTCCTCCGGCGACACTTTTAATATTTGTATAGCCGAGAGATTTCATAACATCATAAGCTTGCTTGCTTCTGGCACCACTTCTACAATAAATAATAATCTCTTTGTCTTTTGCACCTTCCCCAAGTCCGATACCTGCTAAAGTGTTTGCAGATAATTCACCAACTGGCAACAAAAGTGCATTTTCTAAATGAATTTCTGTATATTCTTCAGGATTTCTGACATCCAATAAAATAATATCCTCTTTATTTTCAATTTTTTCTGCCACATCTCCAGGGTAAATTTCATGATCTTCAACATGATCATCGTTCTCCTTGTTTTCGTTATGGTGACCATCTTCTTCATCATGATCATCCATCATACCCATCATTCCAAGTTCTTCATGATTATCTCCATCAGCATGTCCAACATGAAATCCTGTATGCATAATATTATTCATTAAAAAGAACCCTACAACAAAAACTCCTAATATTAATAACAAAATTGTAAGTGAATTATTCATATTATTTTTTTAATTTATAAACTTTTAAAATTTCGATAATTGCTTTTTTTTGCTTACCAGACTTTATCTGATCAATAACACAAGTTGATAAATGCCCCTCCAACAAAACATCTTCAACACCCTTAAGTGCATTTCTGATAGCTGATGTCTGTGTAATTACATCAATACAATATTCATCTTCATTTATCATTTTTTGCAAACCTCTAATCTGTCCTTCAATTCTTTTCAAGCGATTATTCAATTTTTGTTTTTCTATTTTTTGCATTAACAATAGTATACCCTATGGGGGTATAGGTTGTAAACAGTTATGTGTGTATAAAAATACTTATTTTAAATATGCTATAATGCTTTATACGTATGAAATATGCATATTCCAAAAAAATAAATCTTTCTTTTGATGAAACCATCAAAAAATTGAGAGAAAAATTACAGGAAGTAGGTTTTGGTGTACTTACTGAAATAGATGTAAAAGCTACAATGAAAAAGAAACTCAACATAGATTATGATAACTATTTGATTCTTGGTGCTTGTAATCCCCCTTTTGCTCACAAAGCACTTCAATCTGAAAAAGAAATCGGACTATTATTACCATGTAACATTATCGTGTACGAAGACAATGGAGAAGTTTATGTTTCAACAATCCTACCAACTGTTTCAATGAATATGGTAGAAAACGATAACTTAGAAGAAATCGCAAAAGAAATAGAATCAAAACTTATTTCAGTTATTGACGCAGTGAAGTAACAAGTTAATATTTATATTAACTACTGAGAGGGTTTTGGTTATGTAAATTCAACTACTTATCTACTGCTTTTTTATGAGATTTTTTAGATATAAATAATGCATTTATCAGAGAAACAATAATCGAGAATAGAAATGCAGACCAAAAACCAGAAACATAAAAATCAGGAACTATTTTAGATGCTCCTAAAATTAAAACTGCATTTATTACCAAGGAAAATAATCCTAATGTAACAATTGTTATAGGTAGAGTTAATAAAATTATAATAGGTTTTATAAACAAATTAATAATCCCAAGAACAACAGCAAATACTAACGCCCCTAAAATTGTAGTAGTAACTCCGGGGATTAAGTATGCAGCAATTAATATTGATAAAGTTGTTAAAATCCAATGGCTTATTTTCATATATTAATTATAACATGAAGAAAATTACATATAACAATAATTCTCTTTTTACAAATTATCGAATATTTCTTTCATTTTTTTAATGACAGTTTTTCTTTTCTTGTTTATTTCCTCTTTTTCAATCATATTGGTTGTTGAATTATAATCTTCAACAATTAAACTGTATTCTTTAACAAGTTCGAAAGTTTCATTAAAAATATTTTCATCATCAACCATGTCAGGTATAAAAACCTCTAAAGGTATTTCTGATCTTTCACATATATCCACAAAGTTAGATAAGAATACTGGGTTTGTTTTTATTATTTTTATTACAAGATTATTTGATTGATCTAAATCAGATATAACATCTATTAAGACAGGGTCTACCTCTTGCTCTTTTTTGTAATCTACATTATTAAAATTATTAAATTTTTCCATATTTTATATTATGCCAGACAATATCAATTATACCTAATCTAAAAAGGTGCCTGCGCTTAATCTATTGGCCCCCTTTTCTTCTCACACAAATAGACAGTGGATACATAATAACCATCTGACTCCAGTACTGAAACTTGATTTTTATCTGAAATATCTAATGAAGTATATTGATTTTCAATTGAAGAATCCTTCTTCTTTAATTCCTGTATAATTTTCGATGTCAAAATCTCTGCTTCATCTCTATCTTTCCAAAAAATATATTTAACTATTTTCAATAAATCAAAGGAATCAAATTTAGATATTTCTTGCACAACTCTGTCGGCCACTTTAAATTGTTGATCCATAAGAATAAGCTTTGCCCCTGCAACTCCATTTTTATCAATAAAAGTTAATAAGTCACTCCAGCCATTTAAATAATTAAAAAATGTCCCGACTTTTTTTACATCTATCTCCCCTTTAGTATATGTATCTAAATTAGTGAAATCCCCAGCAATCAATTTAACACTATCTTTTTCAATAATATTTTTTTCTTCAAATTTTTGAGTTTGGGTTATACTTTTTTCTAAAATATCTTCTGAATATCCAATACCCACAGATTTTTTAATGCCATTCATTGCAGCAATATGATTTACTCGCCCATCTCCTGAACCAGCATCCAGGAAAATTTTTTGTGTATTTATATAACCATCCTTAATTAGGTCTTCAAAAAGTTTATCTAGAAAAACTGTTCCGCTCGGAAGGAAAAGTCCTATATCGGTTATTTGATAGTCAATACCGAATTCTTCAACTGAATTAAAACCTGTAGAGTCTTTTCTATCGAATTTTTCTCTAAGTTTTTTATACTCTGCCAGTTTTAGCTTTTTGTTTTTTTCTTCAGAATTATTAGACTGACCTTCATTCATAGTATATTTTAATTTCCATTATTTGATTATATCAAAAATTTAGTGCTGGCATTTTCGATTAATAACCATCTTAAAACAAGTCCTCAGAAAGTAATCTATACCCCTTTCCATCTAAAATAAATGTTTTATGTTCTTTTTCTGCTTCAGTAAATAATCAGTAAATTCTTTTGCTTGTTCAATATCAATCTCTTCGTCCCGATCTCCGTGAACTATTAAAATTGGATTTTGTATTCTTTCTTTAGATTTTATGTTCCGGGTGTAGAAATAATATGACTAAATATTTCTGGATTTGAAATTGAAGCTAAAACAGAAAGTGTTCCACGTCTTGATGCTTCCCAACCACAACTATCGCACGGAGATAATGCTTCGACAGTTTGTACCTCAACCATTTTGAGATTCGGGGCTATAACTATTTTTCAAATTCAGATTCTTGTAATCTAATTAGCTCAGTTTCTGCTTTAGCAAATTTTTTATTTAAATTAGGATCATCGTCATTTAATTGTTTCAAACTAGAATTTATTTGGTCTATTTGATTCTGATATTTTCCATCTTCAATTTTTGATAACTCTAAAGTGAGGTGCTGAATTGACAGTTTCATAGCACCAGATATTTGATCTTCTGACCTAAAAGTTCTATCGATAAATATTTTATTATTAGGATGTCCTATCTTACCTTCTTCAACCAAAGAATATATTCTTTGAACTTGCAAAGTTGAATCGTAAACACTCTTAAGGTCACCTACTTCCCTATTATCATCTGACAGTGGAATCGGTTCCAAATCCTTTTGAACTTCTTGTAAATCTTTATAAGCTTCTTCAAAAGGAGTTCCATCATTTAGTTCAAACTCGAATCGTGTTTCTGCTGTTGGATTGTCTCTGTAATCCCATTGTTCCTTCAGTATATCTGTTGGATTTATACTTAATAATTCTTGGTCATATTTATTAAAATATTCTGTATTTTTTTCGTTTCCAGACTCATCTATTTCGTTAGTGTCTGTCGAACTTTCTAACTCATCTCGCTCTACTTCAAGATTATTAGGGTTATCTAAATTATATTGATCAACACTCATTTCTATTACAATTTTTTCCGTCTCCAAGTTTTCTGAAGGTTTTTCAGCATTGACTGATGGTGCTGATAAAATAGCACCTAGGGCAAAAATACGGGACAAGACCTGTAATTTTTTACTTAAATTTTCAGGAATAAATTTTATATTAATTTTATTAATGATATCTAAGGCTTTTTCATAAGAAGGACTATTCTTTAATTTTTCTTCTACTCCATTATCAACATTGGTTATATTACCGTCTTTTTTTGATTCGAATTTCATATGTTTATTATAGTATCAAATATAATAAATAAATATATTCTGAATTCTAATAACTTATATTGCATCAAGCTTCATTAAGCGACCTTTAATGAAGATTTTATTTTCTTTTTAAAAATTTCCTTTGCCGCACGAACACCTACAAATCGGTAATGCCAGGGTTCATTCCAAAATAATTTAAAATGGTTGGTGCTATGTCACACTGAGTATATGTTTTAATTGGCTCAATCAATTTTAAATTATTTGAGATCAAAATTATATTTGAAGTATCCTTAGTATTCTGACTGTGCCCTTTTGTATTGATATTCCAGCCGTGATCTCCACTTATTATTATATTTGGGCTATTATCAAAATCTCTAATACCTGAAATTAAAATTCCAAGACCTTCATCAATGTTTACCAGAGCCTTATTATATTCACTAGATGGTACTCCAAATTTATGTCCAATACAGTCTGTTTCACCAAAATATACAAATAAATAAAATGAATTATTCTTATTAGAATTCAAAAATTCTAAGGTTTTATTTGAAACATCAATACTGTTTGTACATTTTTTAGAACCGTAACTATTTTGCTCATAGCTCTGCCCATCTTGCCACCAAGAAATAGACTTTCTAGTATTCTCTAAAAGGTGTGGAAGGTAACAAGTGTTTTTCCCATAAATTGAACCTGTAACAATTTTTGGATTAAATTTTTTCAATCTCTCAAATATAGTCTTACCATCTGGAATTACTTGGTTACAATCATTATCAAAAATTCCTGTGTCTGTAGCACTTAATCCGGTATGAAGTTCTGAATTTCCTGGGGCTGTCGAAGTATAAGTATGCCCTGCAATTTGTGCAACGTTATTTACCCCATTATTTGAAATTATTTTTTGGAAATTCGGTAATTTGTTTTCTAGCAAAAGTTTTTGAAAAATTTCAACGTTAACACCATCAAGACCAATAAAAATCATTTGTTTTACATTACCTTCATCTTGATCGTTATTGATATATTTATAACCTCCATAAATAAATTATATCATTTCTTCTACCTGTAATTCAATATCTGAAATCAACACTCTTACTTTTTCTTGATACTCCAGTCATAAAGTGCGACAGCAACAGATGCAGAGGCATTCATAGATTCGCATCGTTCATCGATAGGAATCGAAAGTAATGTGTCACATTTTTTTGCAGTCAAATCGCGGAGACCTTGACCTTCATTTCCAATAACAAACACAGTCGCCTTTTCAAAAGGTTCATCAGGCAAACTTATCTCTCCATTACCATCCAAACCATAAACCCAAAAACCTTTATTTTTTAGATCTTCAATTGTTGTATTTACATTACTGATAGCAACCAATGGAATACGAAAAGTCATACCAGCTGACACGTTTACCACCGTTCCATTAATCGGTGCTTGATTATGAGTTGGTACCAATACACCGGAGAGACCAAAGGCTGCGGCAGAGCGTATTGCTGCACCAACGTTTTGTGGATCTTGCACTTCACCAAAAATGAGTAGAGCGGTTTTATCTGTAACCTCTAGTTCATTAATAAAATCCTTATAATTTAACATCAGCTTTTCAGTAAATATTTCAGCAACAACTCCTTGGTGTGTCACATGACTTTCCAAGTTTCCTGGTAAGTGATTTTCATTAAGTATTGAATACTCCACCTTGGTTTTCTGTATTAAATCTTTAAGGTGAGAGTCATTACTTTTTTCAGACAAAAAGATCTCAGAAATAGTATCTGGTCTTGTTGATAGAGCTTCCATTACAGCGTTGCGTCCGTATATATAAATTAATTCTTTAATATCCATATTACCTACTGAATGTGATCTGTTTTTTCTAGAATCTCTTTTGCTTCACCAGTTGCCTTATTTTTATTATCGTCATTATGAAGTTCTTCAATCATGGTAAGTAATTCTGTTGGATTTTCAGAAACAAAATTACCATTAAATTGATCTTGTATAAAGTCCTTCATTTTATTTGACCAGTCGGAATCAATTAGACTCTTACTTTCAAGTGGGGCAAAAAGATATATTGAATCAATTGATTCTTTTTCACAAATATCATTTATTTTTTCAGAAAATTCTTTTGAAAAATCTTCTTGTGCCTCTTCTTTTTTTGGTTCTAAAACGTGACCTACCATTGAACCTTCTGAACCTCCATGATGAGACATTCCTTCATTGTCAGAATACTCTGGAGTATCAACCCTATGTTCCCCAACTTGGTTAACTTCATCTGAATCTAGTTTATAAATTATTCCGTGATGCGTTCCCATAACAACAAGGAGTGATTTTTTTAAGTTTAGGTTTTTTATTTCTTCTTTTATTTTCATATAAGTTTATATAGTTATGCTTATAAATAACGTTTACTGTTACTACTATAACATATGAATATCCAGCATATAAACCACTTGTATAAATCCCTTAGATAAAGATTTCAATTTCTGCATCAACACGAAGGTTCTCTGTAAATTGTGAAATTAATTCTTGTTGTTTTTGTTGTATAACCATTGCTTCTAATTGCGCGTATACATCTGAAAGTGGTGCAGCAACCTCAACCTCAGCCTCAGCCTCAGCCTCAGAAGAGGCTATTGCTTGTTCATATACTTGAGCAATCTCGGACTCTGTAGCAGTTACAGTAGAAAGGTTTAATTCTTGTTGCAAATAAGAATTTATAATAATACTTTCCCAAATCTGATTTCTTAGACTTTCCTCAGTTAAGTTTTCAGTAGAAAGCGCTTGCTGAAAAGCTTCATCTGATTCAAATTGCCCTTTGGCTGACTCCACTTGTAAGTCAATACTCTCTTCAGAAACAACAATATCTGATTTTTCAGCTTCTTGTTTTAATAATACTTGAGTGACAAGAGTTTCAATGACTTGTGAAGAGAACTGATTTTGTGTTTGTTCATCAAGAGTTGCTGGATCCACACCTTGTTGAGTAGATATTTGTGAATAAATTAATTCAAAATCAGACCCTATTATTTCTTCTCCGTTAACTGTTGCCACTACATCACCACTTTCAAAAGTAGTGTTTTGATTAGTAGGGTTATTTGAACTCTCTTCTCCAAAAGAATAGAACAGAAGGAATCCTCCGATTAAAACTACTAAAGCAACTATAATAAAAATATTTTTCTTTTCCATAGATACTATAAGGTTAGTTAATAAATTATTCTACTTATGTAGAATAACAAAATGGTGGAATGTGGCAAATTTAGTTAGACAGTGTAAGGTTTAGGCCCCCTGTCGATCATTCTTTATTGTCGTAAAATTATTCCGAAGCGATAGGAATATTAGATCTGTTGATGTAACCTTTTGCATCCTTATCGTTTAATGCGACAAGGCAGCTAATTATCCCACTACCCCATCCAACCTCACAGAAATCAATATTTCCTTTTACTATTTTCTTTAACTCATCTGAGAACCATTTAGTTGACGGAAAAGAAGAAGAATTAAAGTATCGCCAAATACTAGCGGACACAAAGTACTGAGTTACTATTAGTCTTATCGTCGTTGTTGTTATTCACGTTGTCGTTCCAGTTCGCGTTCCATGCATTACTTCCATCGTACTCAGTACCTGACCAATAG
>Ga0136604_1000103_pt1 | contig 49167 bp, 43 predicted proteins | sample AntRauFillE10628_FD_104928 | JGI IMG/M metagenome (GOLD analysis project Ga0136604, IMG submission 104928) | Saline lake microbial communities from Rauer Islands, Antarctica - Metagenome Filla E10 #628 | ecosystem: Environmental > Aquatic > Non-marine Saline and Alkaline > Saline | place...
TATTCTTGGAAAAAGAAATATGGTGAGATGAGCTCTGATGAGGCCAAGAAGCTTCGGGCCGTAACAGGAAAACATCAGCCTCAAAAGACTTGTGGCGGACTTAAGCCTCGACAATCAAATCCTTAAGGATGTGAATACAAAAAAGTGGTAAGGCCCAAACTCCGGCGTGAGATGGCCAAGTATGTAGTCAGGAACTACAAGCTTAGCGTCTCCAGAGTCTGCAAGATTTTGGGCCTAGCTAGATCAACATACGACTACGACGAGCATCCTCGGGATGACTCTAAAATTGCCGATGCTTTGAAAGAACTGGCCTCACAGAATAAGCGCTTTGGGCATCCTAGACTTTTTGTTCTACTTCAACGTGAGAAGCGAATTTTTGTGAATCACAAAAGAAGTGAAAGGGTTTATCAAGAGCTTGGGCCTACAAGAATGATGTCGAACTTGAGTTTACAAGGGTGAGAAAACCAAACCAGCTGATTGAGTCCTTTAATAGTCGTTTGAGAGATGAGTGTCTGAATGAGCACTTGTTTTACGACTTGGAGAATGCGATCGAAAAGATCAACTCTTGGCACGATCGATACAATAATTACAACCCCTTGAAGATTGGCTTAGAGGAACGCAATCTTTTCAGATCTATAGACCTTCTTTTATTGAGGAAAAATCTGAAGGTTTTGGGCAAAAACTTAAAAAGTAGCTAAATGTCTAGTACTGAATCGCTAAGATTGAGTAGCTGAAAAGTCATTTTGGCGACGAGGTTTTCGTCTTGTAGAACTCTTGCTTTGAATTCAAAGAGGTTATCTATCGAATGAACGAGCTCGACCTGTGCAGTGAGTGGCCGCTGAGGGCTTGCCATTTTTAGATACCTTGCATTTTTGACTTTATGAAGTACTCCCAGAGCGTGGCCTTTTGTCGTCCGGGAGTCATAGTCTTTGACCGGTGAGTGGTGAACAGTGAGCAGAATTCCTGCACTTTGGGTGCAAAGCTCTTGCATCATGGCCCCTGGGACAACGGGGTGACCGGGGAAATGCCCGGTCAAATGTCCCTCATCGCCTTCGTGCTGCTTCAAAGTTGTGATCTGCTCGGGAGAGTGTTCGATGACTTCTGAAACCATGAGGTAAGGGGGGCGGTGGTGTAAAAGAGTTTGAATTTTATCTGTATCCATAAATGTACCTTAGCTCTCCTGAGTCATGTTGGGAATATAGACATTGATTGGATAAGTGGTGCCTCACTGTCGGAAAGGCTAGCCTGCGGAGCACGCAGGCGCTATGCTCATTTATCTCAAGGAGTGATTATGAATATTAAGAGTAATTTAAAAGGCCTTTCAGTTATTATTTTGAGTTTAATAAGCTTTCAAGTATTGGGTTTTCAAGAAGTACCTTTGTCAAAAATCAAAGGCGGTTCCCTCAAAATCTCTGAGCTTAATAAAGGTCCAACTCTCATTGTTAATATCGCTACAAAGTGTGGCCTGACAGGACAGTTAGACGATCTAGAAAAACTTTATCAAAAGTATAAGCATCAAGGATTTACTGTCGTCGGTATCCCGAGTAACGATTTTATGGGACAAACACCAGAGGGTAACAAAGAGGTAGCTGATTTCTGCCGTTTGAAATATGGTGTGAGCTTTCCTCTGATCGAGAAAATGGTCGTCAAGGGTGAAAAGAAAAGTGCCTTTTATCAGCAGCTCATAAAAAGCTCATCGAGACCTGATGATGAGATTTCCTGGAACTTTGAAAAGTTTTTGCTGAACTCTAAGGGAGAAGTCGTTGCACGATTTTCCCCCCAAGCAGCGCCTCTTAATGGAGAAGTTGAAGAAAAGCTTAAGTCGTTAGTTAAATAAAGCAGCTTAAAGTACTAAAGCCGAATAGATCACTTTGAAAGTGATGTCTATTAGGCTAGGATTAGGCTCATGCTCAGTTTAGTTCTTTATCTTGTATTCTCTATTTCATTTGTCGTTGATATCTTTTTCGATCTAAACGAAAAGGTCGCATTTGAACATGTTTTGCATGAATTCTTATTACTTACTCTATCTTTATCTGCCGCGATCTATCAGACAATTCTTTTAAGTAGGCAGAAGAAAAAAATTGTTGAAGTTCAAGAACAATTGGTTGAGACTACTAACTCTTATTTGAGTTGGAAAGCAAAGAGCCGGCATAGTGCTCAGCAAATCAGGCAGGCCATTGACCTTCAATTTGATGAATGGGGCCTTTCTCCAAGTGAAAAGGATGTGGCCCTATTTTTAATTAAGGGACTTTCAATGAAAGAGATTGCTCATATTCGAGAAACTCAAGATAAGACTGTGCGTCAACAGGCCACACAGATTTACAAAAAGGCGGATGTCAGTGGTAGGCAAGAGCTTTCGGCTTTTTTCCTGGAAGACATTGTGGCCACCCCTGACTCTTAACGTTCTGTTTTTTTTAACGATTGGACTTATGCCCGATCGCTTTTATTCTTATTTTGTTCATAATTAAATATATCAGGAGGTCTCGCCATGAGATTTTTTAAAGTATGTATTTTTCTACTTATCGCATATTTTATTTCAGGTTGCGCGAACGTTAAGCAGATTGAACGCGGCAGGATGGCCACAAAGATCATGCAGCTTGAGCCACAACCAGAAGAGGCCAAGTTCTTAAATTCTGTGAACTCATACCGTGAGGGCGCCGCTGGAGGAAGTTCTGCAGTAGGAGGTGGTTGTGGTTGTAACTAAGAGAAAGACCATCAACTGGATACTTCTACTTTGCTCTTTTTGTGTGGGGAGGCTTGAGGCGATGGGATTAGGCAGTGTGAAGTTTTTGTTAAACCATTTCTCTCAAGATTCGGACTCAGGCGATCAAGTTTATGACAACACTGGTAAAGAAGATGTTACAGCTTTTGAGCCCACACTTTTTATCGTTGCGAATGTAGATGAAGACACAGACATTAAGGCCAATTTCGTCCTTGATACCTGGACTGCAGCGTCAGACACTGCTCTTGATGGTGAAACTGGTGCCAGTGGCGGTGGGATTGGAAATCAATCACGATTCGCTGGGCAAATCGGTTATATTAAAGGTGATGAACTTAATGGTCATTCATACAATCTTGGAATTTCCACTGAGTATGATTATCGCTCTTTGTCACTTGGAGGAAATTGGACTCGATCATTTGCCGAGGATAACTTTACATTCTCCGTGACTCCACAGTTGTTTTTGGACAAGGCAAAAGACTTCGATTTAGAGAATAAAAAAGAGATTGATTTTAAAAGTCGAACGATTTGGTCTCTTGATTTGACTGGCACACAACTCTTGAGTCCCACGGACTTAATCCAGTTTGGGTATACCCATATTCAAATGAATGGAATGCTCAATTCAATTGCAGGTACAGTGAGAGTGGATACTGAAACAACGGATCTTTTTGGGCGGCAAAGTGAAAAGATGCCATCAAAAAGAATCAGGCACGCCTTACACAGTAAATGGGTACATTCCTTAAGTCAGAGCAGTGCTTTTCATTTGTCGTATCGTTATTATCAAGATGACTGGGATATTAAGGCGCATACTCTTGAATGGGGACCACGTTTTTCTTTTGCGCAGGATCAATATTTCCTGATGCCAACATTGCGCTATTATGATCAAACAGAGGCAGATTTTTTTGAGACAAGTTTTGCCTCAGAGAAAAAACATATGACAAGTGACTCCGATCTCGAGGAATTCAACTCAGTAAGATATGGTTTAGCATTTTCTTCAGAGGCCAATACAGTAAATGTTTTTGGTTATGACTCCGATTTACAATGGAGCGTGGGTGCTTATCATACAGACAGGAGTAACGATATGAAATATCAAGTTCTTCAAGTTGGTATTGGACTGAGCTTTTAATGGGACTAAAAGTAATAGAAAGTGATCATATAATGGGAGGAACTTTTAGCGTTCAGACTTGGGCCATCAACGAGAGAGAAGCGGCTGAATTTAAGAAGATCATTCATGAAGGACTATCACTGGTTCATGAACTTGAGAATAAACTGACTGATTTTCGAGAGTCTCCTTTTCATAAAATAAACCAAATGGCCGGACGTGAATGGGTTCAGGTTGATCAAGAGACATATAATTTAATTAAAAAATCGATAGAGATATCAAGGCAAACGAAAGGAGCGTTTGATATCTCATATGCAACAATTGGACAACTTTGGCGGGGAGCACGAAAAGAAAGCAAAGTGCCTGATCAAAAAGAAATACAAAAGCGTTTGGCCTACGTTGACTACAGTCTGATACAGTTCAAGGATGAAACTTGTGAGGTCTTTTTACCAAACGAGCTTATGAGGATTGGACTGGGAGGAATTGGAAAAGGATATGCTGTTGATAAGCTCTATGAAATTTTGCTTGCAAAAGGGATATCAAATTTTCTTGTAAGCGGCTCAGGGGATGTGAGAGTACACTCTTCCAGCGATGCTCCTAGACCCTGGCGTCTTGCTATTAAGAATCCATTTAGCCGTGAGGACAAAGTCGCCGGCCATATCGAACTTCAAAATGGGAGCATGGCAACCTCGGGGGATTATATTAATTATCTTAAAAATCAAAAGGGTGAGGAGAAGCTTCATCATATCCTCCAGACAAAAACAGGAATGCCTGCAGTCGACATTGCAAGTTGTACTATTATTTCAGATGAAACTGTAAGGTCCGATACTATGGCCACTTCAGTGATCGCGATGAAAAGCGAAAATGGGATAAGGTTTATGAATCAGCAAGAAATATTTGGAGTTATAATTAGAACAAACGGCGAAGTTTTATTATCAAGAAAGGCCATGTCTCATTTTGGTGAGAATGCCAGAAATAAAAAGGCAACAGCATGAAATACAATACTATCCTAGGCATTATTATCTTCATCTTATCGTTTCAGGTTTTTTCACAAGACAAGTTGAAAAACTTCGATCTTCCCGTTTATGGTAAAGAAGAGACTCTTACTCTTGAAAGCTTGAAAGCTGATAAGATTGTGATTAATTTTTTTGCCTCATGGTGTGTGGCCTGTATGAAAGAGGTGCCAGAATTAAACCATCTCAAGGAAATGGTAGCGAGTGACCAAAACGTAATATTTTTGGCGATAAATGCTAACGAAAAAGATTATAAGATAGCGAAATTTCTCAAGAAGACCAAGTTCTCTTATCGTATTTTGAAGGATAAGGATTTAGAATATTCTCTCTCGGTCGGTGTTGAAGAATTACCGAGAACTTTAGTTCTCGATTCGGAGAAAGAAATAATCTATTCATCTGATGTACCGCCAGATAAAATATGAAAATTTTAGTAATCGCCTTACTCTTTTTTAGTTTGTCAGATGTGGTCAGCTCACAGAGTTTTTTCTCTGACGGATTGTCTCCATTTACAACTAAGTCGAAATATATTCTTTTAGTTGGAGGAGCGGCTAGCGTTATTATCGCTTTTGATAAGCATGGTCTGGATGAGCAGGCAAATTATCGTGCGAAGGTCTACAAACCTTTCAATGATGCTGGTCAAATAGGGGAAGAGATTGGATGGGGATATCTCAACGCCTTATATGCATTGGGAAGTATTTTACATTACGGCTTTACGGGTGATGGACAGTCGGCGAAGAGGAGCTATATTATGACGAGCTCATCACTTTGGACTCTCGCTAGCACGGTCGGCCTGAAGCAACTCGTTCGTAGATCAAGACCTCTGTTTCCAGAGGAAAAAGACTCATTTCCATCTGGCCATAGCTCTATGGCATTTAACTTTGCGAGTGTTGTGACTGCCGAACATGGGGTTCTGTGGGGATTACCGGCTTACACGGTGGCATCCTTTATCGCTTATTCGAGAATTAACGATGGGCGCCATTGGCTCAGCGATGTTGTTGCTGGTGCTACAATTGGTGCAAGTTTTGGTTGGGGAGTTTATTTAAATCAAAGTCGTAGCAGGTCGAGTGCTTCCACTTTTCAGCTAGCGCCCTTATCTGATGGCCTTGTTGTGCAATGGAATAAGAGGTTTTAATTATCGCATGACATATATTTTGTTTAAGTGAGCAATGACAGCTCAGTATTATTAATCTACTGAACAGAGTAACGTTCCCCAAAAAGTCCAAAAAATGACTTTTCGCTTTCGATCTTGATATTTTCTTTGGGACCCTGAACAAAGCTAAGCTGATGCTGAATATCCTTTTCATCAAGCTCTTTGTTTAATTTGATTTGATAAATTTCTTTTTGGTCAGGACCAAGCGAAGGCGCATTTTTAAAATTTATTCGAATCGTTTCTTCTCGTTCTTCTGACTTATATACTAAACATCGATAGCTCAACAAGCGCCCTGTGTGAAAATCTCGTCGTGAAAATGGTTGGGCACAATACCTTTGATAGTAGCGGGTTTTTAACTTAACTTGATCAGGAGAATTTTGAGTGCGAACAAGGTAAATGATATGGGGCTTACTTCCGCCCCGGTAGTCTGTTTTAATTTTTTTTTTATTGCTATCTAGATCAACTTGATCAGTTTGACTCAATGACTCTTGGTCATGTTCGCATGCGATACAGTTTTGGCCAGGAGCATTGACTGAACTATTGAGCTTTGCTTTAACTTCTTCCATTTCTGATAAATTAAAATCAGCAGCAACTACTGCCTGAACAAACATAAAAATAAAGAATGAGTATTTTATCATGCTTGCTGTATCGACTAATTTGCTTGAATTCTTAAGTTCATAAATGAACAAACCTTCATTTATGGCCATTAAAGCTGCCTCTTAAGTGGTTTAGTGCTTAAAAAACCTCCGACAGTATAAAAATGTGGAGGTTTGATTATGCGTTACGGATTTTTTGTTTTATTAACATTTACCCTTATTGGCTGCGCAAGTACGAAGAAGGAAGGAAAGAACCCTTTTGATGCATTAACTCTTGAAAGGATCCTTGTTGTCGGAAAAACAGCTCAGTCTGATATTGTGAAAGAATTTGGGTCACCCAATGTCGTGGCCAAGAGCTCTAAAAAGGGACAGGTTTGGACTTATACTCGTATGTCTTCTAGCTCTAGTGATTCTTATGGGCAAGTTGGACTTTCCGCTTTGGGAGCTGTTGCGGGACTTTGGTTTCTCCCCAGCGCAAGTATTGGAGGGGGCAGTGCTACTCAGTCGAGCAATAGTATGGATTTGGTTTTAATATTTAATGAGAAGCATCTCTTAAGCGACTACTCTGTTGTCCAAACAAAATATTGATTTTTTAACCAAAGAAAAAGGCCCTTTTTTGGGCCTTTTTACAGCAACTTAATTATTTATTTGGTAGGGCTTTTTTCAGTTCTTCAATTTTTATGTTTATCTTATCGGCTTCAACCTGTAACCGAGAGTAAAGTTCGATCTTACCATTTCTTTGAGCCGCTATCGCCCGATCCGTAAGCAAATTATATTCTTTTTGTAGCTTCTTAATGGGGTCTCTTTTAAAAATGGAAAACACTTTGAACATCCTTTTGAATGGTGAAGTTGGTGTTGACTATAAAGACAGACTGGTGCTGTCACAATCTCGTCAAGATAAAGTCCAGCTCATTAATTAATAAATTTATGAACTGATCGCGTTTTATCGACCATTCAGAGAGTGGCCAAACATCGTGACGCCCACAACGTTTGTGGTCTCAGAGTCATCGTTAAATTGGCATTTTAAAAGCTCACCATGACCTTGATAAGAGGAGTAGTTTGGCATGAATAAGCAATGTTCGCTACTTTCGCACAGACCGTCATCATCGCCGAAACCATCGTTAAAGATCTCTCTTGCGGCGGTTAAAAAGACCTCGCCCTCTGAATTTGTGATGGTTTCGTTCCCGTGAACGCTACTTGGGCACTCCGCTGATGAAGAGGTTGGAAAGTCACCATGGACTCCTAATAGAGTCGTATCGTTTGATTTAAGAGAAAAATCCCAAACCCTACAAGATGATACTCCTGCACAGATCCCCGAATTTTGTAGAATATCTGGGCTTCCTGTATCTCTTAGCCATCGTCGATACTTGTTTTCAAATTGGTGCCAGTCAATAATGGATGAGTACGTTACAGGATTTGAAATATCCTCTATGAGATCGTGCAGGGGATCTGAAGTGATAAGTCCGACAAAAGAGCTTGAAAGATCTCCCGTATCAAAAAAGCTTACTCCTGCGCCATCACAATTTGCGTCAATATTTGTGGTTCCAGCGATAGTACATCCCGTGACTCCATCGGCCAGTAATTCTCCCTCAAAGTTAGTGACTCCAATGAAGCCACCTGAGAGAGTGATGTTCCCGACTCCATTTATAGAGATGAGATCGTGAAAAGTATTTTGATCCGAGTCCTCTAAATCGAGAGAGTTATTCGAGCCAGAAAGGAAGGTGTTAACAAAAGTATTATTATTAGCATTGCTATAGATGTTGAGATTTCTATTAATATTACCTGTTGAGTGAAGACCCAAAATAGAGTTTCTATCTCCTTGGGATACGAGTAATCCATTAGCTGCCGAGTCGGTGCTGACTTTAATGAATTTAGAGTCACTAATATTGTCAGCAAAGATGGCACCCACTCCACCTGTATGAGCTACTCTCACATTGAACATAACATAATGATCACCTTGCATATTCATGCCGAGATTAGAGGTGTCGAAGATGCTGATATCTTGAATATTCATAAGCTGGGAACGAGGAAAAAAACCATACGTACTTACATCTGAAATTTCGATTTTTCTAAGCTGTGAAAAGGGAGTGTCTCTGAAATAAAGGCCATGATTTGCTTGAGCTCCGTCAGAGTCAAACCTGCCCTCGACCCATAAAAAATTATTTTGATAAGACGTAACGATGCATTCAGTGTTTGCACTAAGGTCAGGCTGCGGTATTGCTGAGCAGTTGTTACCATTTGCTGCAAAAGAGAGTTTGGCATTATTTAAAACAACTAAAGCGACTTTATCTTCATTTAAATTAAATCCGGGATAAGAAACATCGGAGTTGATGGTATAAATAACGCCTCCATTTGTGGAAGCTGTATTGTCGAGAGTGAAGGCGACTGCGCTCGGCCCAGCGTTGGGATCGACAGCAACGACACCTTGGACTCCAGATAAACCACCTACGATATTATTCAGAGTGTCCAAGTTTCTTACGGGGTTCTCCCAAAGTTTGGCAGGGTTGCTCCTGTAAAGGTCGCAACCATTTTTCTTAATATTTATCGAAATACTCTTCCAAGAATCGGCATTTAATAGATCACTTAGACCCATGCCTTCTTTGATACCAACTGAGACAAATTGAGCATTGCCATTTTTAATCATGCAACGCCAATTGAGAACATCTAAGTTATCCGTGATGCTTAATCCATCACAAGAATTTTTTTCAAGTACAAAAGATTTCATGATGCCTGAGTGAAAACATGAATGGATGCCATTCGAAGATCCATTATTTGATCCACCATCCACTATAGCGTCAGCATTACAAATCGTTCCATCTGCAGAAAAAATATCGCTCTCATTATTTTCTAGGTAATCATTAAAGTTGGATGCGCCGGTATAAGTGTCGACATGAGAGATCGTCCTTTCTACGACCCCAATACAGCTCGCATTGGTAAGGGCTTTTTCAGGTATATTGAATTCAATTCGGCTTTCACATGAAAGAATAAGGAGCAATAAGAATATTTTTTGGCAATTCTTCATACCTTAGGATCGTATCCTTTAGTTAAATACTAAATATTTCTGTAAATTGTAACAGTGTTTTATATACAAACATATATTTTTTACGAGACAGGAACTCCTAGACAAGTAAAGTAAGTGAGACGGGGGTTAATTACTATTCGCGGAGGTGAATTTTATAGCGTGAAAAGAATCGGCTTCTCCACCTTGTATGATAAAACTGGCTTAAGTTTAAAATGATTTCAGTTGCCTAGAGCGATAATGGCAATTATTTGTGCCGTTTTGCTATAGTCCAGGGCCGTCAGATAAGTCTAAGTCATTGATAAGTTGTCGCTCTTAAGGATTTAAGAGATTAACTTCAGAAAGAGATATGATTGGCTTATGAATAAATCTAAATACCGCTGTACGTCTATTGAAAATTTTATCAAAAAAGGTCCTGTAACGGACCTTCTCAAATCCTTTTTTCTTTTATCTCTCCTTTTAATAAGTTCCTGTAAGGAATCAATGATAAACATTCGTTTTGACGGTTCAGGTGATCAAGCATTGAGTATGAGTTACTTTGCAGAGTCGGCAGCAGATGGCTCTGGTGTGAGATATGAACAGCTTGAACTAGACATCAACGACTCAGCAACTCTTTACGCTATTAAAAGAGATAGCAACGGAAACTACATTGAAAACATTGCGGTATCCTGGTCTAAAGATGGAGGGATCGGAAGTCTTTTAATTGTTGGCGATGGAGAAGCGGCGGAGTTTAGTAGCCCTTCTGTCGGAACGGCAAAAATTAGTATTTTGGATAATGGTAAGATTGTTAAGGTGATTGATGTGACGGTTTCATATCCCCCGACATCGTCTATAGATATTGAAACGCTCGTCATAAGTAGTATCTCCGAAGAAGGCTTTAGCGCAAGCCTTGCCTACACCGGAGACTTCGAGGACAACTCAACTCAGACTCTTTATTATTGTAACCAAAGCTCTGGCGCCTGTGATCCTGAAGTTGACGGCGGATCGATTGTTATGACTCGAGGGGCTTCAGAATATACAGCAGTTGTCTCAGGATTGACCTCGCCAACTGATGACTTTGCCGTGAGAATGATTTCAGCAGACGCCGATGGCGTTGTTGGGTCGGCGACGCAAGATACCGTTGTAACTCTTCTTGATGTCGCAATTGATATTGAAACTCTCGCCATCAGTGCGATCTCCTATGAAGGCTTTAGCGCAAGCCTTGCCTATACTGGAGATTACGATGCCAGTTCTACGCAAACTCTTTATTATTGCAACCAAACCTATGGTGCTTGTAACCCCGAAATTGATGGGGGCTCGATTGTTATGACCCGAGGAGCTTCAGAATATACTGCAGTGGTATCTGGCTTGAGTGCACCAACCGATGACTTTGCCGTGAGATTGATTTCAGAAGATGCTGTTGGAGTTGTAGGCTCGGCGACGCAAAATACTGTTGTGACTCTTCAAGGGGCCCCAATATCAATCAGCAGTTTTTCATTTGTTGGACCAAACAAAGATGGAGGCATTGTTCGTATCGTCTCATCTGGAGATGAAGAACAAAGTGCTAGTGTTGCTCTCTTTTATTGCAATCTAACAAGTAGCCCCTCTTGTAACCCAGAGTCAGGAGTTGAAGTTGCAATGTCAAAAACCGCTAGCGGTTACGAAGCAACTCTTTCGGGTTTAAGTGCCACGATGAACGAGGGCGATGAATTGGCATTTAGAGTGATTGCCACAGACTTAGATGGAACAAGTGGTTCACCGATTAATGGAACCGATTACCTCGCGGATTTAAGGCTCTCTGATCTTTCGGTTTCTCAGGAAAAGGCCACAAGTTTTTTTGCAAGTGTCTCGGTCGCTAACGATTCAAATACAGATGGCTCCGCCACCCTTTATCACTGTAATGAGACTTCTGCGAATGGGTGTGATCCTCTCGCAGGTACAGCTGTAACGATGACTCGCGATGGCAGCAATTTTACTCTTGATGTTACCAGTCTTGATGGCGCCGGCTATACGCCAAATGACCTAGTTAATGTAAGAGTCGTGGGTGCTGATCCCGATGGTGCAAAAAACTTTGATGGTAGTTTAAGTGCGACCTTGAGGCTTGCTGATATGCAAATGCAAGAATTTATTATTACAGAAATAAAAAGAGATTCTTTCTATATCTATGCCCCTGCAATGAAATCGACAATCGTTGCCAGCGCAACTGTTCAGGCGTATTTATGTGACGCTACAGTGAACCCTGGGTGTGACCCCGTAACTTTTGGCGGAAGCGCATACAACATGACTTATTCAAATTGGCCACATCGTTACAAAGACAAGATTGACGGCTTCACCGGTGTACCAGGGAATATGATGAATGTGGCCGTTGAGTATTACAGTCCCGAAGGTGTTTATGTCGATGGAAATGAAGACGATACTACTGTCGTATTAAATCAATCCTATAAAGTTCCTGTTGCAACAAATATATACCGTTCTGTGGGGCCGGGACAAAATTATGCTCTGGTTCAAGGCTCATATGGTATTAACTTATCGATAAGCACGAGCACAGCGAATTTCTCTTCATCTTTAGGTTCAGATATTGGTGTTGGTGATGTCCTGTTTTATGATGGAACAAGTGACGGAAACTATGAATCTGTGGCCTTTATTAAAGAGCGATTTTCAAATGTTAGTTTTTCTCTGCAACAAGAATATGGTGGAGATGTAAGTGATTTTTCATCTTCTACTGCTTGGGTGCTTTACCGTGCTTATACTTCGGCGAATGATGCGATTACAGCTGACCATAATTCTGCAATTCTAGCTGACTCTCGTATCACTTCGGCCTTTGATAATTGGCCTACAGGCAAAAAGGACATAAGTGCCCGAACAGGTCTAGATATTAGCTTTAATATAGCTCTTTATGCTGGGGATAGCTTAGATACGGAAGCCGTTAATATCGATGAGAGTGATTGGAAGAAAGACCGAGATAATAAGATAAGACTCTTTGTTCCTAATAAATTAAGCCACGTTGGCCTGAGCCAGCGGCACGAGGGGGCTTGGGACGAGAGTAAGTACGTCTTAGCAGTTACAGATTCAAACTCTATAAGGATTGATCTCGATAATATATTAGTCGAAGGTCTGCAAATTGATGTTCGTGGAAGCTTAGACGGGCTTCGTGCGATTCACGAGCGTAATAATATGGAAGGTATGATTTCAAATAATATTATTCGAAACTCAAGTACAGGAGAGGGCCTGAAAGGTATCGTCCGCTATGAGTATGCAAATAGAGGAAATTTTAAGTTTAGTCACTACGTAAACAATATTATCTATAACTTTAATACTCCAGGCTCTTACGGATTTATCGTTGATTGGCAGTCACAGGATGGTGGCTACCTTCTTAACAATACTTTTTACAATAACTGGATAGGAATTCGTCCCAATTCATATAGATCCTTACGTGTTGAAAACAACATTTCGGTTGATAACGTTTCCCTCGATTATTACTACAGCAGCAACTCGTATAAAACCTTATACAACAATATTGATTCGGACGACACAATAAGCCAAGCAACGCCTTCTTCTTCTTCTGGTAACATTGCTAATAGCTCGGCTTCGAGTCTTTTCGTGGATGCACCGAACGGAGACTTCAGGCTTTTACCTGGAGCAGCTGCTATCGATAGTGGGCGGGATTTAAGTTCATCTTATACTATCGATATAACCAGTAGTTCTCGCGATGCAAATTTCGATATTGGTGCTCATGAGTACTAGTTCTTTTACTTTGAGCAAAATTGAGAGAGCTCGCTTGGAGCATCAATGGTAGGGCAGTTTTCCTCTGTCTTTGGAACTTCGCCTTCTTTGAGAGGTGTTTGAAAAACTCTAAGAATTTTTAGGTCCTTGAGGTTCTTCACGGGAGACAAGTCTACAATAGGGTTGAGAGAGAGGTTGAGACTTTCAAGGTGTGGGAACATGAAATCTTCAAAAACTCTTAGGTCCTTAATCTGATTGTAAGAGAGGACTGCTTTTTTGAGACGAATTGCGGAGCTTATAAAATCAAGAGACTGGAGTTCACAATTGCTCGCAGATAATTGAACTAATTTTTTTAATGTCCTTGGGAAGGTGATGGCCCCCGATTTGAAATCCCTTAAGGCAATAAACTCTAAGTTAACATTCTCAGACAGATCAAATGTATTTGTATCCCCTGTGAGCCAAAGTCTTTTTAAAGAAGTGAAGCGACTCATGACGCTGTCGTGACTTACAATATTGGTATTCCTGAAGTCTATTGTTTCGATGTTTGAGCTGAGCGATTCTAGATCGGATAAATAATCAACATCCATTTTTCCAGCAATGAGGTTTTTTAAAGGAATATCTTCTAATGCTTTTAGGCTTCTTATCTTTGTGTTTGAGATGTTGAGAGACTGTAAGTGTTTAATTTTTTTTATTCCACTCAGATCTGTAAGTGGATTTTTCTTAAGTGAGAGGTCCCTAACAGTGTTGTCCGAGATGGCATCGAGATTTGTCATCCCTAAGTTTTTTAAAACTAAAGTGTCTAAGTTAAGCCCAGAGATTGTTTTTAAATTCAACATGCCCTTAGGGAAGTTTGCAATTCTTAAGCTTCTTAGCTTTGGTAGTAAAATTAAGGATTGAAAGGATAACTTGGCGGTCATCGTTGTTTTGAAATAAAGGTTAATCTCCTCGATGTTTGCTAAGTATTGAGAAATCACGTCACAGTCATTATAGAAGTTGACTGAGCTGGCTTGGTCCATTTGATCTACTCTTTTATCTAAGAGAACCTTTAAAAGATTCCAGCTGGGGGAGCCAATATCTGTAGCCTCGCACCATTGCTTGAGGCTTTTATGTTCTTGTGTAGGTTTTCGATCCTGGTCTAGAAAAGGTATGTTTGTTCTGATCTTTTCCCCTGAACTCTCTTCTATCCACTTCCCATGGGCCCCTAAAAAATTGTACAGGCTTTGGTTTTTGGAACAGTTAACGGTATAAGGGAAATCTGGGTCCCCTGTTCGTAACATTGATCTAGGTGTGAGAACTAAATCAAACCCATTTGTGACGCCTACAATATACCAATGACCTTCAATATAGGCGTAGGCCGGGCCGCCACTATCTCCGTGGCATGAGCCTTGTCCTTCGTCCCCCTTGAAAACAAGAATATTAAAGAATCGAGGGTTGTTAACATAGCTTTGGAGGTGAGTGAGTCCACGTAATTTTATTCCTGCTTTGATTGTTCCCGCTCTGGGGCTTCGGTTGCCATAGCCAACTTGATGAATCACGTGTCCGATACTTAGAGAGTCAGGCGTACTCAAGATGGGAAGAGGCTTAAATCCTTCCGGCAGGGCCCCTTTGAATTCTACCCACCCAACATCAAAACTTGGAAACATCATTGACCAGTCTTTAGGGTAGCGAACTTCAAAGTCGATTACTTCGCGGTAAAGACTTTCTGTAGGGGCGTTTGTGTTATCACCAAAATAAATTTTAAAATCACTAGAATCTTTATTTACAAGGCAGTGTTTCGCTGTCGCGATTAGGTTCGGAGCAATTATTGAGCCAGAGCAGAATATTTTCCCGTTGGGCTTGACCAGGGCGACTGTGTTGAACTCGCCAGGATGACCGACTTCAGGGGCCAGGCCCGAGATGATTTTCTTTGCAGCTTGTACCTGAAGTGAGACAAGAAGGGAGAAAGCCATTAAAAGAGATTTTAGGATAGAGTTCACAGAAAGCTTTCTCTCAGATTATCAAACTACGCACAAGGAGTAGGGTAGATTTTTCGTGACTTTGGCTTTTTATCTTAGGCCAGACGATTAGATCTCCTGGCTCAAGATTTCGCTAACTTAAGCCGTTTCCTTACTCTTGTTTATGCAGTAGGGATTTTGTTTAAAAGCTTAGCAATTAATAAATCTTCAATACCTAAAGTCTTGCATGTGGAGCATATTTTTTGTTTCTCATAAACCTTGAAAAGGCTTTCTATTGCGAGAGTTTCTTTTTTTAAGGCCGATACAATCTTTTTTGATAAAAGCTCCTCAATAGTCAGTGCTTTTTGTCTCTCGCTTTCTTTATTTTTAAGTAGATTGAAGTGCAACTTCACGTAAATAAACTCATATATAACTGTTTGCTTGTCTGAGTGGACACTCTTTTGAGCGAGATATTCAGGAGCTGAATCAACTGATTGAAGGAAGTTTTCCTCTAAGGCAAAAATAAAGAAGTCACTGAGCGATTCATCGACTTCGATTAGATGCTTTTGTTCTTTTACAACAGGAGTTGGATAAAGGAGGCAGGTGTCCTTTGTTTTTACTTTCACTTTTTTATAAATATTTCTAGCTCTACTCATATTGATAAACGTTTCCATGACTTAAATGAAGGTTACACTTCCTGATACTCGTTTAACTTTTTCTCCTCCTTGATGACTTCTTTCTCAACCTTGGCCAAGATTGGGAAGAAGCTCATTATGGCCGGTAAAAAGAGAAGAGTCATTGAGGCCGCAACGAACAAGCCCCAGCCTAAAACCAGTGCTATGGGCTGAACAAAAGTGTCTACTCCGCCAACTCCATAAATTGTAGGCAAAAGACCGATCAATGTTGAGATGGTCGTCATGATGATAGGTCTAAGCCTTGACACTCCTGCTTCAACAATGGCCTGTTGAAAGGGCACGCCGTCATGTAGCCTATTTTGAATAAACTTTAAGAGAAGAATACTGACATTTACAACTACACCCGATAGGCCGATAATTCCGATGATTCCCATAATGGAGAGCGATTTTCCGTGAAGGACTAGAGACCAAATTACACCACTGAGGCCCATTGGAATCGCTAGTAGAACAAGGAACGGATAGATAATGGATTGAAAAGTGAGGGAGATCGTCATAAAAATAAGAACGATCGCTAGAAGATAGAGCCGCATGGTATCTTCTAGTGCCTTGAGCCGGTCTTTTTCTCCTCCTCCTGTTACGATTGAAATCGTTTTATTCTCTTTTTGAAGTTTACTTATGTAAGGAGCAATTTTTGCATTGGCCTCTTTACCCGTGACGATATCCTCTTTGACTTCACCAAACAGGGTAATTGTACGAATACCGTCGAGGCGCTGGATTGAACTTGGGCCTGACTCCTTAACAATTTCTACGAAAGCGCGTAAGGGGACAGCTTGTCCGGAGTCGTTTCTAACTTTGAGGTCTAGTAAGCTTTCAACTGGCTCGTTGACAGGTTTTTCTAGAGCGAGAAGGATTTCTATTTTTTCATTATTTTTGAGGATCTCACTTGCAACAACCCCCGTGGTGGAAGAAAAAATGGTACGTGAAATCTTTGTAGGGTCTACACCTTCGCTCACAGCGAGCTCATTATTAACGAGAACGCGGTAGCGGATATTATCCCCATCAAGGTCTGTTTCTATAGAGTGGACGCCATCAATGGTGAGAAGCTCTGTTTTTACTTGTTCAACAATTTGAGTACCAAAATCAAAGTCTCTTGAGGTTACTTGGAGCTGAATCGGTTTACCGATGGGAGGGCCGGGTCTATCCAGGGTGACACTTGTATTATGGCCTGTCTCTTTTTCGTAGGTGTCTACGACCTTATTGATTTGGTTCATAATACGCTTTTCTTTATAAATAAAGTCAGGATCTGTTGTAAAAGAAACGTTGATCATCGCGAGATGAGCGCCATTTTGTCGAGAACCACCTGAACCACCAGTGCGAACAGAGCCTAAGTCAGAGTAAATATTATCAAATGTTCCCTCAGAGACAGCGATCAATTTTTTAGAGAGCTCTTTCACCGCATTTTTTGTTTTTAGAAGTGGCCCATTTTGTTCGAGTTCAAGCCTTACGCTTAAGCCTTCGAGACCTTCGGCCGGGAATAGAGAGAAGCGTTCAAATATTTTTTTGCCCTGCGCACCTGAAATAAGGGTGAAGACCATAAGAAACGCCACAAGCCACCAGCGTTTATGGATACTCCAGTTTATATATTTTTCGTAATTGGCCTCAATTTTTGAGAAGGCCCTGACTTTTTTTTGCTTCTTAGGCCGCATGACCTCTTGTGCGTGTATAGGCAGAATAAGAAGACACTCAAGAAGAGAGACAGTAAGCATCGCGACAACAGTAAGGGGGATGACCCGTAAAAACTGTCCGATAATTTCTTGCATAAAGATGATGGGAAAAAAAGCAAAGATAGTTGTTAACACGGAAGCAATGACAGGGAGAGCGACTTCATTTGTACCGACTATCGCTGCGTTCGTAGGGGACATTCCTTTTTCGATGTAGCTGTAAATATTTTCGCAAACAACAATCGCGTCATCCACGAGCATTCCAAGAACAATAATAATTCCCACAACCACGAGTGAGTTCATCGTGTTGCCAAGAAAAAATATTGTTGCAATCCCGCCTAAAACAGCAACGGGGATCCCAACGCTTACAACTATAGAGGATCGCCAGTCGAGAAAAATCAAGAGAATAAAAAGAACCAACGCCAGGCCCGTAACTGCATTGGTGATAACGATTCGGAGTTTATCCCTAATCCTAACTGACTGATCTTGGTAGAGTTCGATATCCAGTTGTGGGGGAAGGCCTTGGCGATAATCCTCAATCTTTTCCTTAAGTCCGTCGACAACCCGGATAGAGTCAAAGAATGGTTTTTTTACAACGGTAAAAAGCACAGCTTCTTTATCACCAAAGATTGCGGCCGTTTGCATGTTCTCAAGGCCAAACCGAATATCGGCCACGTCGCTGAGTGTGACCTTCTTTCCATAATCGTTAGAGCGAATCACGAACTGATCGAGTGTTTCAACTTCATTAAAGTCTTTGCCGATCGTGAGGTTGGTGACGAGGCTGTCATTTTCAAAAAGGCCGCCTGGCTTTTGTTTCGCCCAGGATGAGAGCCGTGTCAGAATCTCTTCTTGCGTTAAGTCGAATTGATTAAGCTTTTCTGGAGAAGAAAGGACCTTAAGTTGAAGATCTCCAATTCCACTGTAATTTACGCTCTGTACGCCTTCTTGAAGTTGAAGAAAATCTTTGAGCTTTTCAGTTTCTAACTTGAAGTCAAAGGCACTAACTTCACCATACATTGCGATGTTTAAGACCGGAATATTTTCTGCTTTTAACTCCGTTATAACAGGGTTTTTTACTTCTTGAGGCAAGTCATTCACTTCAGAGATCTTTCTTCTGAGCTCGTCGACGATTTTTTCTGGATTTGGATAGTTGTCGTCGATAGTTATAGATATTTGTCCCGCTCCAACAAAGCTGACTGAACGGTACTCTTCGACTCCGTCAACTTCTGCTATTTTCTCTTCAATTGGATCGATCACAAGTTCTTCTATGTCTGAAGGAGAAGCACCAGGGTAGAAGGCCTGAACATTCACACGATTAAAGTTTACGTTTGGCCGTGCTTCCCTTTGAATTAAGAAAATTGAGGCCACGCCAACGATAATCGTAATGATCGTCAGGTAGTGAATAAAAAGTTTGTTTTTATGTAGGAATTGAAGAAACTTAGTCATTTTATTTCCTAAAGATAAGTGTCGAAGAATTGAAAGAAATCCAAGTACTCGACGATTCTTACGATAACTTGAATTCGGTGTGACGAGAAATTCTTTTGGTCTTGTATGAGGGCTTTGTTAAACTCTGTTAGCGTGTTGAAATCAATGCGCCCATTCTCAAAGTCTATATTGGCCTCTTTGATAATATCTAGGGAGTAAGAGATTGTTTTTTTGTATTTCTCATAAATAGCGAGATCTTTTTTTAGCGTTTCTCTAAGAGTTTCAAAACGATTTGATTTTTCGAGAGTCGAGAGCTCTTTTTGTTTTTCAAGTGCTGACATCCTGAACCTGTTAGCGCCTGCTTGAGCTTGGGCATCCCGATCCTTGATAGGGAAATCTATTCTCAAGCCGACATAGACGAAGGGGTTCTCCATGTCGGCCATCTCTTCATGTGAGTTCTGAAATGTCGAATCAAGCCCAGTAAGACCTGATCTGACTTCTAGTTTTAAGTTATTAGAAGCGCGAGCTTCAAGCTCTTTTTGTTGTGCCTGTAGGCCTTTGCCTTGAAAGCTGAGGACTTTGACCTGGTCTTGATTTGTAATATCGACTTGTGAGGCTTCCGCGTTGAAACTCTCATAGACACTGGAGGCCTCTTGGAAAATCTGATTTGTTTCAACTGATGAATACTTCTCAAACGAGACATTGTATCTGGCCGAGTATCCTTTCGTTCTTTCAAGATAATTTCTTTCAAGCAGTTCTATACGCGCCTGACAGTTTGTGAACTCTTTGAGCCCGAGTAGGTACTCACGTTGCGAGACAGTACCTCTTTTTCTTTTCCTCTCTAGATTTTCGGACTGCTTTCCAATGCTTTGGCAAAGTTTTTTTTGAAGCTCTTGTTCTTCCTGGATTTCTAAAATCATTGAGAAGTCCAGAAGTCCTTGGACAAGAATATTCTTCTTATCTATTTTTGACTCGATATCAACGACTTCTTTTTGCCATTTGTTTTTGAGTTGCTGATTTTGATAGCGCTTATGGATAAGGTCCTGGAAGATATCTGTTTCGACACTTAAACTCATTGTAGGCGATATGAAATTAAAGTCTGGTCTGGTTGGAAATTGTGTTTGTGAATCTTCCAAGAGGTAATTCAAACTTGTTTTAAAGCCGCTGGCCCATTGCTTGCTTAGGCCAAACTCTAGCTCATTTGATGTAGAGTTGCTGGGTGAAAAAGGTGAGGTCGGAGGGGTGTCTACGTTTTGATAACCTCCACGCAAAAACGCCGTCGGCTCCAGAAAATATAATGAGCGTTCTAGGTCAATTTGATCGGCTTGTTGTCGGTTTTCGCTGGCCTTAATTTGCAGTGCTTGATTCTCAAGGTCAGTCAGTAGGCGACTTAGTGTTTGTGAGCTCTGGGGCCAAGCACTAGAGGAGTAGAGATAAAGGGCGAAAAGAAGAACGAGACGCATAATTCTGTCCTTGAGATTAGGGAGCGAATTTGGAAATCATACAATCGTTTAAACTACCACCAGACTTACCAATATCCTATAGGTAGATGCTGTTTGCGCTGTGTTAGAGACAAATGTCTTATTTGCTCCAAAAAGCCAACGTGATAGAGAGTAAAGTTATGACTTTTAAATTTGATAATACTTACGAACAGCTTCCTCCCCACTTCTACTCACGGCAGAATGCCGCAAGCTTTCCAAACGTAGAGTTGTTGGCCTTAAATAATGAATTACTGCACGAGTTTGGGGCAGAAGAATTTAAAAATCTTTCTGAAACTGAACTTGCTCGGCTTTTTAGCGGTCAAGATACTTTTGAGTATTCTTCCCCTTTAGCGCAGGTCTATGCGGGACATCAGTTCGGACATTTTAATCCTCAATTAGGCGATGGACGTGCGCTACTGTTAGGCGAAATCTTAACGACTGATAATAAACGGTTTGACCTTCAACTTAAGGGTGTTGGGCAAACTCCCTATTCAAGGTCGGGCGATGGCCTCTCCCCTATAGGACCAGTCCTCAGGGAGTATATTGTTTCCGAGTCCATGCATGCTTTAGGGGTTCCAACCACTCGCTCCTTAGCGGCCGTGGCGACAGGTCAGAAGGTTTACCGAGAAAGTGCATTGCCGGGGGCGATCCTAACAAGAGTGGCCGAAAGTCATATAAGGATAGGAACTTTTCAATACTTTTTAGGTCAAGGGGATCATGCATCTCTTAAACGCCTGGCCGACTACACAATCGATCGGCACTATCCCAGTTGCTTGGAAAGTGAAAACCAATACCTTGATTTATTCTGCCAGGTTTCTAAAAAGCTGAATGAAACAATTGTGCAATGGATGTCACTGGGTTTTATTCACGGAGTAATGAATACGGACAACATGGCCGTGTCAGGCGAGACTCTTGACTATGGTCCTTGTGCTTTTTTAGATGAGTTTCAAGCGGCTAAATTTTTTAGTTTTGTAGATCGAGGTGGACGTTACCGCTACGAAAATCAGCCTGGGATATTACAATGGAACTTGGCACGGTTTGCAGAGTGCCTGGTACCATTAGTGGACGAGAATCAGGAGACGTCGATTTCTTTACTTACCAATGAGCTTGAGAAGTCTCAGGATTCTATTCGTGAGGAAGTGACGAAAAAAATGGCGCAAAAACTTGGAGTCCTTTCTCCGGTACCTGAAGATAAAAGTCTCGTTTCTTTGTGGCTAGAGCACCTCGAAAGTTCTAAACTAGATTTCACAAATGCACACAGACACTTAATTAATATTCTTGAAGGTCATGACGAACTCAGCGAGTTAGACAAAGGCGCAGGCTTTGCTTCTTTTTATCAATCCTGGAGTCAGCGAGTTTCATCGGCCCCTAAGCAAGAACTTTCAGAATCTCTCACTCAGATGAGATCTCTTAACCCACAATTTGTCCCAAGAAATCACCTGGTTCAAAAAGCGATTGAAGAAGCTGAAAAAGGAGAAGAGCTCGTGACCTTTCAGCAGCTATGTGAAGTTTTGAAAGACCCTTTTCATGTCACGAGTGAATATGAAGATTTTCTTAAACCACCAAAGCCAGATGAAATGGTGGAGGCAACTTTTTGCGGGACATAGGTCATGATCTTCAAAGTCTTGATTCTTTTTTTGTGCATTTTTTCCCCTCTGGCTTTTGCTTTAGAGAAGGGAGAATGTCAGGCCATTACTGAGTCTAAAGTTTATTTAAGTGATCACTTTACAATACCTTATCCTAGAGATGTCGAGTTCACTTGCTTGTATAAATGCCTCGGAACTGGTGAGAACTTTTCTCATGAGGTCCTAGGGACTTCGAAAGTAGCTGTGAGAAATCAATCCGATGATGCATTAAAGGTTGTTTGTCAGGGGATTAAGCTTAAAAAAACACCCTGGGGTTATGACTTTGATAGGCTCGTACCTTTTTATGCTTATGAGACGCGAATAAAAGAGCTTAGAGATTGGGCCGAGGAGTTTGTTTCTCGAGATAATTTATATGAAAAGGAAAATCTCAATGAGCTGAAATCTAAGCTCGACGAGGTGGCCTTCTCTTATAAATTGGCATCAGATTCTGATACCATAACTTCCAATTCTTTTACTTTGGCCTCTGCTTTACTTATAAAGGTGTCGGAAACTCTTCCTGAGAACACACAACTCCTTGATTTACTGTTGAAAGACGCACGTGAAGGACGAGACCTCCTCCCTGAAGACCATTTGGCCAATAAGCTTGTCTCTCAACTTTTAATAAATTTGGCCTATTGGCGTTAATAAACTGTGTTTGTGCACCATGTAGTATTGATAGTGTTTTACCCTTTTTTTATTCGTTAAGTGGAATTTTGAGGTAGCGTTTCCCATTTTCTTCAGCACTTGGCAGTTTTCCTGCATCGATATTAACTTGGATACTGGGAAGAAGCAGTCTCGGAGCATTGAGTTTGGCGTCGCGCTCGGTTCTGAATTTGACGTACTCCTCTCGAGTTGTTTCGGCCTTGAGTTGAATGTTTTCTTTTTTCTCTTCACCAATCGAGGACTCGTATCTAAGCTCTCTGCCTCCAGGTTGGTAATCGTGACCCGTAAAGACACGTGTTTCGTCTGGAAGCTTATAGAGTTTGTCGTGGACTGAGGTGTAAAGGTCATCCGCACTTCCCATGGGGAAGTCACAACGTCCAGTTCCAAAATCGGGCATGAAAAGGGCGTCACCAGTGAAGACTGTATCGCCAATAATATAGCTTGAGCAGGCGGGAGTGTGCCCTGGAGTGTAGATGGCCTCGATCTCTAGGCTGCCGGCCTTAAATGGTTTGTTTTCCTGAATAAGAAAGTCAAACTGTGATCCGTCCTCTGGGAACTGTGGGTCTAAGTTGTAGATCTTTTTGAACTTAGATTGGACTTTGACGATATTCGCCCCGATTCCAACTGTTGCGCCCTTTAAGTGGGGCTTCATGACTTGGGCGCCCGAAACGTGGTCGGCATGAGCGTGTGTTTCAATGATATGGTGAACTTTAAACTCTTGCGCCTTTACGTAGTCTAAAACCTTTTGGGCCGAATGTTCCGCCATTTTTGAAGATGCGGGATCATAATCCCAAACCGGGTCAATAATGACGGCATCTTTTGTCTGAGAGTCAGAGACGACATAGGTGAGTGTGGACGTGTCTTTATCGAAAAAGGCCTTGACCTCTGGTTTCATTTTAGCTCCTTCATATGAAGTTATTTCTTGGTTAAGACTATATCAAACAAAACTCATAATGAAGATGTTCTGGCGCATAATAAGTTTTTGTGAAAATATGGGTTATGAAAAATTTAAATCGTTGGTGGCGTGTCCCTGAAGAGGGGGCAGAGAGGTCTTATAGCACAAGATGGACGCTCGATTAGAGTTCTTGAGCGTGAGACACTAATTGAACTCGAAGAATAATTTATTTGAACTATGTTCTGGCACATCTTTAATTCTAAGAACCTAAGTCTATTATGAATGTAGAAGTTTTAAAGGAGTTCGTTATGCAAGCTGATTGGATAAATGCATTGATAGGTGGCGCTGTGATTGCGGTGTCTGTTTCTATCATGTTGTGGGGAAGCGGTCGAGTCACTGGTATCAGTGGAATTGTCGGGGGGCTTTTGGACCCAATACCTGGGGATAGATCTTGGCGAGTGAGCTTCTTGATCGGGATGGTCTTAGGCGGATTAGGCTTAAGTTTATTTTATCCACAAATGTATCAGGGCGCCCTTGATACTCCTCGTTGGACGCAAGCTTTGGCGGGACTCCTCGTCGGTTTTGGCACGATGATGGGAAGTGGTTGTACGAGTGGTCACGGTGTCTGTGGCTTAAGTCGTCTCTCACCGCGTTCTTTAGTCGCGACTCTAACCTTTATTACTTCAGGAGTTATGGCCGTCGCCTTCTTTCGCGCCATGGGGGTGTTCTCATGAAAAATAATCTTGTGGCCTTTGTTGTAGGCTTAATTTTTGCCATTGGACTTGGGATCTCCGGGATGACACAACCGCAGAAAGTCGTAGGGTTTTTAGATGTTTTTGGCGATTGGGACCCTACTTTAGTTTTCGTCATGGGAGGTGCAGTAGTCGTTCACTTTTTTACTTATAGGTTGATTACCAAAAGAAGTTCTCCGTTGTTTGCTAAAGAATGGAAAATTCCAACCAAGACTGAATTAACCCCCAGTCTTATCGCGGGAGCTTTTTTATTTGGAGTGGGCTGGGGACTCGGAGGCTACTGTCCTGGGCCAGCGCTGACCTCTATTCCAAGCCTTGATATTGCGCCACTTCTTTTCGTTGGCTTTATGTTGCTCGGGATGTTTATTTTTAAAAAAGTTGATCAAATTTTAAAAATCAAAAAGTAGGAGACTCTAGATGATAATTTTAGGATATCTTGCCTCCGTTTTAATGGGACTAGTTCTGGGGATGATCGGCGGCGGTGGCTCGATTTTGACTGTGCCCATTTTAGTCTATCTTTTTGCAATAGATCCGACTCAGGCTACAGCATACTCCCTTTTTATTGTTGGACTAACCTCTCTTCTCGGGGGCGCCACCTATTTTAAGAGAGGAGATATAGACCTGAAAACCGGCATTATCTTTGCGGTTCCAAGCTTCATTGGAGTTTACTTAACTCGGGCGTACTTTGTTCCCTCTCTACCTTATTCAATATTTGAAATTGGTGGATTGGAAATGACAAAGCCTCTGCTGACGATGCTTGTCTTTGCCCTATTAATGGTCGTGGCCTCAGTCTCGATGATCAAAAGAAAAAATGGCATGCGTACGATAGACTTATCTCCTGCGGCAAGAGTGGTCCTGATTATCATTGAAGGCGTGCTTGTTGGTGGCGTAACAGGATTTGTGGGAGCAGGTGGTGGCTTTCTCATTGTCCCCGCCTTAGTCATCTTAATTGGGCTTCCCATGAAGCTCGCAGTTGGAACATCCTTGTTTATTATTGCAATAAAATCACTTCTTGGATTTATGGGAGACTTACAGTCTGGAACGATAATTGATTGGAACCTACTTGCTGGTGTCTCTGTAGCTGGTGCCGTAGGGATGTTTATTGGACTTGCATTGTCTTCAAAGGTTTCTGACACTACCTTAAAGAAAGGCTTTGGCTTTTTTGTGTTGATAATGGGGTCGGTTATTTTGTTCGATCAACTTCGTTCGCTTGTTTAAGCTGAGATTTAAAAAAAATCACACCTTTCTCGACAGATTCTGAAGAAAATGCAAAGGCCAAAGTATGTCCCCAATATTCGATTATAAAAAGCTCTGTCTCAATACCTTCTCTTTCAAATAAAGCCTGGAAGGCCGTGGACTGAGCAAGCTCCACCAGCTCGTCTTCACGAGCATGGTAAAAAAAGTAAGGCGGAAGCTGCGAATGAAAATGGGTATTTATTGAGGCCTCAAAATGTTCCTCGAGTTTTTCTTCTCTAAACCCACCCAGGTAGTCCTTAAGATAAGGAGATTTAGGGTACCAAGTTAAGAAATAAGGCGAACCTCCGCTGACGACAGCGCCTACCTTTCCTGCGAGTTGATTTTTCATTGCGGATACATAGTAGCTAATTGTGTGGCCACCAGAAGAGTATCCCCAAAGACCAATAGGGAGTTCTTGATTAAACTTATAATTCAAAGCATTTTTTATAAGAAACTCGTGAGCGCTCTTAAGGTCTTGCGCTGGAGCAGGGTGTTTGAATTTAGGAGCGAGTCGGTAGTTGATGTTCATGACCACAAAACCGTGCTCCGCCAGGGATTCAGCGATAAGGCCCATATCCGCTTTTGAGCGAGACCTCCAGCCACCGCCATGAACTAAGATAACGGCCGGTGCAAGTTCGCCATCGTTTAGTTCAGGTGTATAGAGGTCGGCCTTTAATGGCACTTCTTCTTTGATCGCATAAATAATGTCTTCTTGGAGACTGAAACTTTGCGGTCCGGAGTAGCTTGCACATGAACTTAAGAAGAAAAATAGAAGAATAAAGTTTAAAAGTTGCATGAGTGGTCTCCGAGTGAATAAGTGAAAAGAGTAGATCTTTCGGATTTCCTTTACAAATAGTTCGTGCCGCGTTACTAAAGCATATCAAATGGGGTGTTTATGAAAAGATGTTACTATATTTCAAACAGTTATGACGGTGCGTACTTTGTTTTAACTGACAATATCGAAGATTTTGCTGAGCGTATGACAATGTATATGTTGAATTTAAAACGATCGGGCAAATGTAACCATTATAGCTTTGGAAGCCTTGAGATGAGCGATCATGAGTACGTAGATTTTAAAAACAAAGCAGAAGGACTTGAGCGGGAGCAGATTGAGGGCAAAATACCAAAAGAGGAACCCAAGAAACCGGCAACTCCACCCTTAAGGCTCGTCTAGGTTTTATTTCGAAACGATATTTTTAATAAATAGTATAGGACTCGACCATATCTTCATAGCGCTATAGAATAAGGATTCAATTCTCACGAAGGGCATAAGACATGCAAGAAATTCTCGCCGAGATCGCTCAGCGACCGACAAAATCGACGAAGTTTCTTATTCGACTAGTCGAATATATCCGCTCCAGTGACTCTTCCTCAGAAAAAGCGGCCAAGCGTTTTAATGACCTTATTGATTACATTGAAAAAAATCCTGAACACGCTCAAGCTTTTGGAACATATGTTTCCAACGTTTTCCACGAAGAGAATTTTATCCGGCTTTTTACTGAGCTAGGAATTACGAGTAATGATGGTTTTTTTATCAGGACTCGACAACATATTATCAATCGTCTGCTGCCGGAAGTTCACGAAACGACAGATATCTTTTACCTCATGGAGCTACTCTTTCCGAACAAGAATGATTATCAATGGGTATGCGAGGTGAGCGATGAAGCGTGGTCTCGCTTCTTTGGTCTTATCGGTTTAAGAGAGATATATCAACTAAGCTCAGATGATACTTTTTTAGGTCAGATTTTAAACTCCGTTCAAGTGATCTCGATTCGTTTGAATGCCTTAGGGCTGGCCAGAGACATTGTCGAGAAGCTCCCTGAGCTCGAGTATTATGAGTCGCCCTTTATGGCCCAAAGTCGTGAAGTGGTTCATTTTGTTGAACATTATTTTGAAGACAATTTTGACCGGACGACTGCTAATAAGGATTATCGGCAACTCATTCTTCTTCTCGATCAGTGTGAAGACTATGTCACTCAAATCAAAAAGAGGCGAAAAGTTTTTGGTATTAGTTTAAAAATGACCAACTATATTTTGCGCTTAAAGCAGAATATAAAACGTATACGCTTGCTCTTATATCTCGTAACGACCCATACCGATGACCTTCTTTTCAAAGAAGAAGTTCATCTTTTAAAAGATATGGTTCGTACTCATTGTTTGAAAAAAAGTTTGAGAATCCACTTACAGACTAACTTGAGTCTTTTGGCCTACCAAATAACGAGTCACACCGGGCAATCTGGTGAATCGTATATAACGACAAATGCTAAAGAATATTGGAAGATGTTCCGGGCCGCTGCAGGTGGTGGTATTATCGTAGCATTTCTCTCTGTTATTAAGGTTCTCATCAACTATGTAAGCTTTGCTCCTTTTGGGAATGCATTTTTTAATAGTATGAACTATTCGCTTGGTTTTATTACCATTCATCTGACTAAAACGAAGCTTGCTACCAAGCAGCCGGCCATGACCGCATCTCATTTAGCTGTAGCGCTAGATGACACCGAAAGCGGTCCAGAGATCTCACTTGATGCTCTGGCCAAAACCATCAAGCTTATTCTTCGCTCTCAGTTTATCGCCTTTGTTGGAAATGTTTTTTTAAGTCTCCCTGTCGCGATGTCCATTGCCCTTATATGGCAATGGATGATGGGCTCACACTTAGCGACTCCAAAAGTGGCGAACTATTTAATAGGGAACCTTCACCCTATGGAATCACTAGTAATATTTCATGGTGCTATCACAGGTGTTTATTTATTCTTGGCAAGCCTTATTTCTGGCTACTTTGATAATCTTTCTATTACAGAGCGGATCCCACAACGTATCAGAAATCATCCTCGTCTCAGAAAAATGCTTCCCGCAAAATGGCTGGTAAACCTTTCTCGCTATATAGAAAATAATCTTAATCAATTGGCCGACAACTTCTTTTTTGGTATTTTTCTAGGGAGTACAAGTTCTGTTGGGATTATCTTGGGACTTCCTTTAGATAGCCAGCACATCACATTTGCAGCCGCCAACTTTGGTTTGTCTATTGTTGCTCTTGATTTCAATATTACCCAAGAGGTTTTTGTCATGTCCTCTGTTGGTATTGCACTTATTGGTTTGTTGAACTTTTCGGTAAGTTTCGGACTTTCGATCTTGTTGGCGATAAAGTCTCGAAATGTGAACTTTAAACAAGGCAGACTACTTGTCAAAAAAGTATTCATACTTTTTCTCAAGAACCCCTTAGCTTTTTTATTTCCACCTTTTAGAAGTACCGATCAAAAATAGACTTGATCTTTTCGATCAGTTTTCATCACTCCGGTAGTAAATAGGCAAGCTTTATCACTTTAGCCGTTCAACTGGTCATTATTATTGAACTGGGATACCATAATTTTTGTATAGAGTAATTTTTGATATTAATGACATTTTTGTTCCAAAGCTATGGTGCTCAGGTCTGCTTGATTTTGTTTTTATTATTATGGAGGATTGGTGAGAAGATATTGTAAAGTTATTGTAATCTGTCTTGTCGCATTTTTCTCAACAGCAAATGCACAATCGACTCGGTACTATAAAATTCCTTACATTGTTCAAGAAGGTGAAACTCTTTCAGGAGTATTCCGGAATTTCGTAAGAGACGATAGTATTGTAAAGCGCTCGACTCCAATGATCCAAAGAACATTTAAGGCCAATGGACAAGTAGAAGACTGGGGGAACTTAAAGGAAGGAGAGAGACTTCAACTCTATGTATCCGATGACTTCTTAGATAAAAAGAAGCTTCAGGCCTATAAAGACGAAATGCGTAAGAAAATTGCCGCTTTAAGAGAAAAGAACAAAGAGAAAAAGAAGTCAGAGTCTGAGAGCTCCGAATCAAGACCCACAGGATTGAAGGCCTCCGCTTTTTATATGGCCTCGTTTGGAACGTTTACTCAGAGTGGAGAAGCGCTCGCGGAACTAACATTTGAGCAAAATAGTCCTGTTACTCTCGGCTCTTCATTCTCATATTATCCTGAGTCAGGACCTTGGTCCTATGCTTGGAGTCTGTATTTTTCCAATCTTATTGCAGCTTCAAATAATATAAATGCTGAAACGATTGATATTCCACTAGAGATTGGCGGAAACTTTTTCACCGAATATCACTTTGAAAATGCTGGATTTACTGCGTATGCTGGTCTAGATCTAGAGCGTTTTTACACTTTTAATCTCCCAAGTTTGGAAGCAAGTAGAACAATTCTTTTGGATGAGAATCAAGTTTTCTATCTTACTCTTGGCGTCTCTAAGTCAGTAAAAATATTTGGGAAATCTTTTTTTACAAAACTCAGTTTCTCAAAGAGTCTTATTTCCAATACAACGACAGAATCTAGTACCGAGACAACTGAAGACTTTTCTGGCTTTAAGGTACTCTGGTACGTCAACAAAAAGATTTCTGAAAGCTTTTATATTCATACGCTTATTAAGTATCATAAAATGAGTGGGCCATCAGAACTAACTGTTACTCGTATCGGTGCAGGGCTTGGTTATTCATTTTTCTAGATAAACGTAAACCCAGGGGCGATCAACTTTCAGGCCTGGCCCCTGCTTTTTTTCCAATTCTTCAAATACCTTATCTGTTATATTAAAAAAACTTGCTTTTACTTTGTCTATTCTAATACGTGCGATTTGTTTCTCTGAGTCAAAGTAGGTTCTTCCTTCTGCTTTAATAGTTGCGTTAATAACGACTTTTGTTTTTAAACGTGCTTCAAAAGAATGGTTACTGATATTTACTTCAACATCCTCTAGCTCTTGTTGAACAGAAGGTGCCTTGTCATTAATGCCTTGTAGGACATGAATAAACTGCGTAAGTTTCGACTTATTTAAAAAGTCGGACTTGTCTTCATTGTTAAATGATGCGATTCGAAGACGGGCGCTTCCGTTTAAACAAGACTCTAATAAATTATCAACAAAGTCTTCGTGAGTTTCTCCTTTATGGGAGCAGCTGGCCGTTGCTCTTGAAAGACTGATTTTTTTACTTTCACTTACTCCTTGTAAACTCTGAATGGAGAGAGAGATTCTTTTAGGGGCAGTGTTGAAGTCAATATTCGACCAGTTCAGTGTCTGCATTTCAAGAAGACTAGAGGGGACATCTTCCCAAAGGAAGTCATGTTGATCGATAGAGAGCTGAAAGTTCTCATTTCCCTTAAATATCTTTATCTCTGAATAAAGAGGATTATTCGCATTGGAAACAGTTGGTATCGTAAACTCTTCAGCTTTTCCGGAGCCTTGAGGAGATAAATATTGGCCTTGAAAATTTGAGATGCGAATATTTTTAAAGTCGGCATGGGCCGTAAATGCGGTTATGAAAACTAGCGCTGTTAAGCCGACGTTGTTTTTGATGAGCATGAAATTCTCCGTGTAAATGTCTCGTTATCTGACGTTTCGACTCTTCCTGAACTCTGGCCAAGAGCGATCCTTACTGTGGGCAAATAATTCACTTTTATAGGGAGGCCAAAAGATCTCTAAGGCGCTATAATATTGGAATGACAGCAAAACAGAGGAAAATACGCGTATTTTTTACTGGTGGTGGTAGTGGTGGTCACGTTATTCCTGCGTTAACTCTTATTGAAGAGCTCCGTAAGAATGGTGATACAGAAGTCCGTTACATCGGAAGTTACGATGGCATAGAGGCAAATCTTGTGAACCCCAGGGGAATTAAATATTATGGAGTTTCCTCAGGAAAGTTAAGGCGCTATTTTTCGTGGAAAAACTTTACAGACTTTTTCAGAGTGATTAAAGGCTTCACGCAGTCAGCAATTATAATGTTGCGCTCGCGGTTTAGTAGACGCTGTCTTGTTTTTTCTACTGGTGGTTTTGTTTCACTACCCGTCGTTTATGCGGCAAAACTAATGGGGATAAAAGTTTTTATCCATGAACAGACTTCGAGAGCTGGATTGGCGAATAAATTGGCCTCGCTTGTTGCTGATAAAGTTTTTATTTCTTTTGAGGACTCACGAAAGTTTTTTCCAGCTTCAAAAACTATTTTTTCAGGTTATCCCATAAGAGCAGAAATTCGAAGTAAACAAGCACGTCCTCTTAAATTAAAAGGGAGAAGTCTAGACCGACAGGATCGTCCAATCCTCTTCGTTACGGGAGGTGGAAATGGATCAAAGCTCATAAACGATCTTGTTAGAAAAAACTTAACGGATCTTAAAAATAAATATCTGGTTATTCATCAAGTTGGAAAGAAGTTCATCGAAAGCTTTTTAGATGAAGAAGATGAATCTTATATATGTCTCAGTTTCATTGGAGATGAAATGGTGGAGCTTCTTAAGAGAAGTCACATCGTTATCTCAAGGGCCGGTGCAGGAACGGTTTGTGAACTGTTGGCCTTAAAGAAAAGAAGCATTCTTATCCCGCTAAAAATTGCTCAAAAAAATGAGCAATATTGGAATGCGGTAGAGGCCGTGAAGAAATTGAATTCATTGATCATCGAAGAGGATGAGGTTAAGGGTTTAGATTTGATTAAGTTAATCGAGAGTTTTGAGTCTGAAAAAACGGAGATACTTCCTTTTCCAAATGCTGGGAATGCAACCCAGTTTTTAATAGACCAGATCAATAATAATAACTAAGACCCAAGCTTCCCTCTCGTCCTGTCTCAAAATCATCAAAGTTTGCATCTATTGAAATTTTTTTACTAAATAACTGTTTAAGCTTAATTCCCCAGAAAGAATGAGTGTTATCTTTTTCGGTTAAGGTGTAAAAATTGGCCTGCGCGTAGCTCAAGAGCTGTAGCCCCCATGAAGCATGATAGATTAATTGTAGTCTTGGTCCTGCTTTGATTCTGAAGCTAGATTTCGAGAGATCCTTATTTTGTTCAAGGCCAGCATGGAGAAGGGTAGACAAATAGAGGGTTGCCGATCCAAAGCTATGGCCACCATAACCACTGACTTCAGGGGCAAAGCTTCCAAAAGCATTTTCATCATTTAGCCTGACTCCTCCAGCAAAAAAACTCCAGCTTAAGTTTTTTGATAAAGGAGAATTTAAACTCAAAGAGTGAACTTCAGCGAGAGTGAATTTTTCTACTCGAAGTTTAGAGTGCTCGTCTTCATAGTGTAGTTTGATCTCACCCATTTCCATAGAGCTTCCTGGAGCCTGTCCTTGGGGTGGGTCAAGTAGGTCATGAAGCGCCAATCTCAAGGACAATGAGCCATAGCTACCCATGTTTTCATGATCCCCGTAGGCCATTGATAGGCGTCTCGACCCATGAGAAATATCTGGCCTCTCTTTTTTAGGAATAGGGATATCTGGCGTTTGTGTTTGGATAGGTACACGACTTCTTGCTAAAAGAAATTTTCTCTTCCAGTTCAAGACTTCGGGGTCCTCTTTTATAACTTCTTCGGCATAAAGAAAGTCAATCGCTTCGATTGTCGAGTCGATCAGCTGGGCCGTCTCTAGAGGAGATTGTTTTTTTAGAAGTGTTGGGTCTCTTTGGTCTATGGCCCTTTTTATAAGTTCAACTTCATCATCGCTATGTCGCTCCAGGCTTGCCTTAAGAACTCTTTGCTTGGAAGGCCTGAATCGCACATTTTTCAAAAGACCTGGAGTATTGGCAACGACCTTGACTGTGTCTACCGGGATAACAAATCTTCTTAGTCTTTTAGTTAGTTGCCAGTTGTCATTTGCCACATCCAATAATGACATTATGTGATAGGAGCAATTATGAGTCAGATAATAATATGGGAAATGCACGAGTCGCATCTCCCAAAGGTGAGCAATGAGTCTATTGAGTTCTTTTTGACTGAGGTTAAGTTCATAGTCCCAAATGTCTCTTGACTCAAAGTCATTGTATTCACGGATTTTGTAGAAATAGGGCATGCTCGCGAACTCGCCTTGAAAGCCGCCTAGAAGTCCCATTATTCCATAGAGTAATGAGTTGTTTGTTGTCACCACCGCTGCGTAGTTGGCCGCATAGTCCAGAAGTTCGTAACTCTCTCCTTTTTTAGCATCAGGATTTTTTATGAAACGCAAAAGGGTATGCCCAAAAGCGGAGGCCGGAGCATTTAGGTAATATGAGGAAAAGACTAGTGAGACGGATTTGGCCTTTAGTTTATTTTTAAAGCTTATAAACTCAGAGCATTCCGGTTTAAGATGTTGGAAATCTAGCGGAAGTTTTTCTTTGAGATAAAGCAGACGCGCGGGGAACTGACATAGCTTATCTTGATTCAAAAAACTTTGAATCGTCGCTTTTAGTTCTTGTTTCGGGGAGAAGCGTCCATTGCTGGACAGGAAAAAGGGAGATCCTTCCAGGGACTCACTTTTATATCCATGCCAAAGAGATTTTTTATAATGGCCTAAATTGAGCCAAGCTTGATCGTGGAAAAGTCTGAGTTCTTGTGCTCGTTCCCATGTCTTTTTCCACACGGGAGTGTTGGCCTGAACCTGGCCCAAAGTAGAAAGTAGTGCGAATAGAAATAAAAGAGTTTTTAAATAATCCCGACCCATGGTCAATAAGCCTATCGGGGCCGGGACTAAAGCGCAATTTTTTAGATGCAGGCCTGGTCGTTCTTGATCAAGCTTGAGATGTTGTGACCAATCTCTTGAGCTGTTGCTTTTTCATTAGAAAAAATTTGCTCATAGTTTGATTGAAGAACTGGTGCAACAGTTTCAAGGTTTTTGCATCCATACATTTTCGTCAAAGAAGCAAGAGTGTCACCTTGACCGCGAGCGATATCATTTGCAAGAGCAACTCTATTGGCCTCGATAAAAACAGTTTGAGCGTAACCACCTGAGTCGAGTTCACAGTTTGATGTACCTGAAGTCATCCCAAAAGTGTTGTTTCCTGAGAGACCGTTTGTTAAAGCCCCAAGAACTTGGTGTACAAGATTAGAGCCGTCTGTCCAGATTGTTGAGCCTAGGCCACAGCCTTGAGCTTGGTAGTTGGCGGCCAGTGCCGGTACAGAGATAAGTGCAGATACAGCAAAACTTAAAATCAGTTTCTTCATGATTCCTCCTTGAAATACATTTTAATAGTAAACAAGCGTAACAACGAAGTGGATAAATCTCAATAAGTACTTTTGACTACGTACCCGACTGATCTGATTGTTCTTAAGTGATGACGAAAGTTTCCGAGCTTTTTTCTCATGTTAGAAATATGACTCTCTACGTGCTGGGAGGGTTTATTGTGGTAGGGCCAAAGTCTTTTTTGCAGCTCTTCTTTTGAAAATACGCGATCTTTGTTGCGGCAAAGAAACTTTAAAATTTTAAATTCATTAGGTGTCAGGGGAATTGTTTTACCCTCGACGTCCACGATCTCATCATGGCAGTACATTGTGAGAACGCCCACCTTAATTATGCTTCCCCTATCTTGAAGAGAGGGAAGTAGATTTATTCTGTTCTTGATCCTAGCGATCAGCTCTTTTGAAGAGATCGGTTTGACAATAAAGTCATGGGCGCCTAAGCCTAGGCCTTCAACAATACTTTCCTGGCAAGCCCCGCCACTCACGAAAATCACCGGGGTTTCCATGCGCTGGGCCTGTAGTTTTTTGTAGAGGTCAAGACCATTAATTTCAGGCATGTGCAAATCGAGAAGGATGAGGTCTGTGTGCTCATTTTTAAGGTATTCTATAAGCTCAAGTGGGTTTTGGATAAGTTTAAGCTGAAACTCTTCTTCCAGAATCGCGTGAAAGCTTAAGAGATTTTCATGAATGTCATCTACTATTGTGATATGCATAGGCAGAAGGTATGAGTTCACGAATTAATATCAATCTCTACAGTTGGCCTAGTTGACATGAGAAGTCAAAACAAAAGTCAATGACATGAATGTGGTTTCAGGAATTTAGTATGGATATCGAAGCATATTACCGAAGACTGGAAGAATTTGCTGACGAGCGTGACTGGGAAAAATTCCATAGCCCCAAAAACTTGGCCATGGCCTTAAGCGTTGAGTGTGGAGAGTTATTGGAGCATTTTCAATGGATGACTGAAGCTGAGTCTCGTGACTTGAAAAATCATAGTGATAACAAAAAGCAACAGGTAAGTGAAGAAATCGTAGACGTTTTTCTTTATACCCTTAGATTGTGTCAGCAACTGGATGTAGACTTGCCTGGCGAAATTGATAAAAAGATGCAAAAAAATGCGCATAAGTATCCGGCCGACCTGGTTCGAGGTTCGGCCAAAAAATACTATGAATACAAAAAATAAATTTTTACTTTCTGATCACTGAGCGCTTATTGGATTGAAGTTCTTTTTTACGAATGCGAATACTTTCTGGCGTAACCTCAACCCATTCGTCCTTGTCAATCCAATCGAGGGCCCATTCTAGAGTCCTTGGTGTGATCGGTGGAAGCGTGATGTTTTCATCTTTACCAGCTGTTCGCATAGAAGAGAGGTGTTTTTCACGAACGGCATTCACATTAATATCGTTTGTTTTTGTGTGCTCGCCAATCACCATGCCTTCGTAGCAAGTTTCACCCGGCTTCACGAATTGCTTTCCTGTACTTAAAACATTGAAAAGAGCATAAGGTGTCATTTTACCAGCGCGATCGGCAATAATCGCTCCATTTTGACGGGCCAGCATGTCGCCGGCGTAAGGACGGTAACCCAAAAACTCTGAAGACATCAAACCTTCGCCCCGTGTATCAGTTAAAAAGACAGAGCGATAGCCAATGAGACCACGCGAAGGAACGATAAATTCGACTCGTGTTCGATCATCACCAAGTGGAACCATTCCTTCCATTTTCCCTTTTCGGATTGAAAGCTTTTCAGTGATAGATCCTGTCGAATCATTAGGGATATCCAAAACGACTTTTTCGAACGGCTCTGTTGTTTGGCCGTCTTCATCTGTCTTATAAAGAACTTCAGGTCTTGAAACCATAAACTCAAAACCTTTTCGGCGAAGCTCTTCGAAAACAATAGCGAGTTGCAATTCCCCACGGCCTTTAAGTTTAAAGATTTTAGGGTCTTCAGTTCCTTCATATTTTAGAGAAACGTTGTTTTGAATGGCCTCTTCTAGAAAATCTTCAAGCTTACGGCTTGTGAGATATTCACCTTCTTGCCCTGAAAGAGGAGAGGTAGAGATTGAAACGTTGACGGCAACTGTTGGCGGCTCGACTTCAATCCTTGGAAGTGGCTCAACTTTTTCAGGAGAACAAATCGTATCACCAATGCGAGCGTTCTGAAGTCCGGCCGCTATCACTATTTCACCGGCACCTGCTTCATTGACGTCACTCGTTCCGAGCCCATCGTAAATTTGAACGGCAGTAACTTTAAAGTTTTTGTTTTTTCCTTCTTCATCGCAATGAACAAAGCTAGAATGTTTTTTCATTTCGCCGCGAGAGATTCGCCCAACAAACATGGGACCGAGGTAAGAAGAATAAGTTAGGTTTGTGACGAGAAGCTGAAGCTCCGGTCCGTCTTCAATTCGTGGAGCGGGGAAGAAGTCACCGACCATAAAATCGAGAATCGGAAGCATGTCTTTTCGTACAACGCTTGGATCATGAGTGGCCCAACCATTAATCGCTGACGCATAAAGTATGGGGATGTCTAAGTCAAAGTCTTCAATGTTGAGCATGTCGGCCATATCAAGAAATAGGTCCTCGATTTCAGTTTTGACTTCTTCAATTCGCTCATCAGGACGGTCAATCTTATTAATGACAACGGCAATCTTGAGGTTTTGTTGCATGGCCTTTTGTAAAACAAAGCGCGTTTGAGGGAGAGGCCCCTCGGAGGCATCAACAAGCAATAAAACGCCATCAACCATCATGAGAGACCGCTCAACTTCACCGCCAAAGTCGGCGTGCCCGGGAGTATCTAATAAGTTAATTTTGTAATCTTTCCAAACAAAAGAACAGTTTTTAGCGCGGATCGTGATACCACGTTCTTTCTCTATCTCTCCAGAGTCCATGACTCGCTCAGAAATTTGAACGCGATCACCAAGAGAATTAGATTGCTTGAGAAGTTCGTCGACCATAGTCGTCTTTCCGTGGTCAACGTGGGCGACAACGGCGATGTTTTTTAGCTGGGGAGTCATAGGGATCCTTGAATCGATTATTAGGAGCAAAACTTTTTTGCATAGTAATAGCTTCTTCGCCCTTTGTAACCTACAATATCTGCCATGATTCAAGTGAAAAATATCCATAAAGAATTCGCCGGTGACGTGGTGCTGGACGAAGTTTCGTTTACTGTTGCTCCAAAAGAGAGGATTGGGCTTGTTGGCCGCAATGGTTCTGGTAAATCGACTTTGTTTAAAATTATTTTGGGTGACCTACGACCAGACTCTGGTGAAGTCGCAGTGCCCAAACAGTATAAAATCGGTTCGTTATCTCAACATCTCAAATTTGAAAAAGACACTATTCTGGAAGATTGCGCCACGGCCTTACCTGAATCTCAAAGGTTTGATCATTTCAGGGCCGAAAAAATTCTTTTTGGACTTGGCTTCACTGAAGAAGATATGGATCGCTCTCCCTACGAATTTTCAGGGGGCTACCAAGTCCGCCTGAATCTTGCAAAGGCCCTGCTGGGCGAGCCTCAAATGCTTTTGTTAGATGAGCCTACGAACTATTTAGATATCATCTCGCTTCGCTGGCTGCGCCAATTCCTGAGAAGCTTTGATGGTGAAGTGATTATCATCACCCACGACCGTGACTTTATGGACTCTGTGAGTACCCACACTATGGGCATCGTGAGAAAAAGCCTTCGTAAAATTAAAGGAAATACCCGAAACTTTTACGAGCAGGTCGAACAAGACGAAATCATCCACGAGCAGACACGTCAAAATCAAGAAAAGAAAATTAAAGAGATGGAAGGGTTCGTCGAGCGCTTCCGTGCTCAAGCCTCGAAGGCCTCTCAGGCCCAGTCTCGATTGAAACAGCTTGAGAAAATGGACAATATTGAAAAACTTGAAAGCGAGAAAGATTTGTCTTTTCGCTTTCACTACAAGGAGTGTCCTGGAAAATACATTATGAAGGTTCACGATCTAAGCTTTGGTTATCAAGATGACCAAATGCTTTTTGAGAAACTCAACTTTGCGCTTGAGAAAAATGAGCGTATTGGTGTCATCGGAAAAAACGGAAAAGGAAAATCAACCCTACTCAATGTCCTGGCGGGGATTTTAACTCCTCAGGAAGGCCGAGTGGAGTTTCATCCCTCTATGCTTCTCGGTCACTTCGGTCAAACAAACGTTGAGCGCTTGTCGCCGAAAAATACAATTGTCGACGAAGTTCGAGCAGTTAACCCCAACCTGGGTCACTCTCAAGTGCGAGGCATTTGTGGCAGTATGATGTTTGAAGGTGACCAAGCCGACAAGCAAATAAGCGTGCTCTCTGGGGGCGAAAAAAGCCGAGTTCTCTTGGGCAAGATTCTCGCGCGCCCAAGTAATCTTTTATTTTTAGATGAGCCAACAAACCACTTGGATATGCAGTCTATCGATTCTTTGATTGACGCTCTTGAGGATTATAAAGGCGCGGTGATGATGGTAACCCACAGCGAAGAAATGCTTCGACGAGTGGCCACAAATCTTATTATTTTCAGGCAAGATGGAGCCGAGTTTTTCCATGGGGGTTATAAAGACTTCCTTCGAAGAGTTGGCTGGGATGAAGAAGGGGAGCGCCCCAAGAAATCACCTAAAAAAAAGTCGTTGAAAGAAAAACATAAACCGAAGAAAAAGGACAACACTGAAAAGCTTAAACCGCTTAAAGAAAAGCGCGACAAGATGGAAGAGTTGATCGTTAAGTTTGAGGATATGTTAGATAAGAAAAACCAAGAAATGGAAAAAATCTCTGGCAGTCCCGAAAAAATACTCGAGTGCTCTCGCTCTATTGGAGAGACGCAAAAGCAGATCGATACTTTATTTGATGAGCTCGAGAAATTGGAAACTGAAATTCAGCTGCTTGAATCTTAGATTATTTATCTTCTTTAAATAAAAGTGAAACCGAATTCATGCAGTAGCGCTTCCCTGTTGGCTTTGGTCCATCGTCAAAAACGTGACCGAGATGGGCCTCGCAGCGCGAGCAAACGGCCTCAACACGTGTCATACCAAAAGAGCTATCTTCGACCAGCTTAACTGAACCTTGATTTACAGCATCGTAAAAACTGGGCCACCCCGTGCCTGAAACAAATTTCGTCTTTGAGTCAAAAAGCTCTTGCCCGCAGTTAGAACAATAATAAGTCCCTTCTTTTTTATTGTCCCAAAGGTGACCCGTAAAGGCCCTTTCTGTGCCCGCTTGTCGGGTGACTTTATATTGAAGTGGAGTGAGATTTTCTTTCCAGTAGCTCTCTGGCTTTTCAGGCCAGTTTGTTTTTTTTGGGTCTATATTTTTGAGATGTTCGCCTAGCTTTTCTGAAGTATCGTCGGCAGCGGATTTTCTTAAAAAATTGAACATGCAGCCTCCTGAAAGTGGTGCTAGTGCTATAAGTTTAATTAAGGTACGTCTTTGAGGCATCATTGCACTTAGAGTATCATGGACGCAAAGATCGAAAGTTAGATATTTCTCAGGCGTTTTTAAGTCTTTGTTTTTTATACATTTTTATGGCCGTCATTAAGACAATCATAAGGCCAAAAAGACCTAAGAGACCTTGAATCAAGCCTAAAAATGACTTAAGCACCGCCAGAAAGATAATTCCCACTAAAAAAAGTGTCGCCACCTCGTTCCAAATACGCAACTGAGAGCTACTCAAAGGATAGCGCTTTTTTTGCAGTTGCTTAAAAATCCAACCACAGCTCAGGTGATACGCGTAAAGAAGAGCTACAATAGCGAGCTTATAGATGAGCCAAGGATGGTTACTTAAGGGGATAAAGGCGTGGATTTGGGAAAAGCCAAAAAGGGCGGTCATAACGGCCGAAGGCCAAGTGATTCCATACCAAAGTCTTTTTTGCATTACGGCAAACTGATCTTGAAGAATATTTCTCTCTGACTCAGGTTTTTCACAGGCTTCAGTATCGTAAATAAATAAGCGGACAATATAGAATAGGCCTGCAAACCAGGTCACGACAAAGATAAGGTGGAGCGCCTTCAAGTAAAGTAAAGTCATGTCTTTGAATCCCTTTGTTTGCCCACTAAGTCAATACATACGGGTCAAAAAGGGTGAGACTTTAAGCATGACCTTAAAGACTTTCACCCTTTTTCGCCATGGACAAACAGATTGGAACCTTGAGCGTAGATGCCAAGGTCATACGAATATTGCACTGAATGAGCACGGTCGGCAACAGGCACGCGGGTTAGCGGACTTTCTGAAAGGCTTCCCATTGGAAGTGATTTTTTCGAGCGACTTAGATCGGGCCCGAGAGACAGCTGAGTGGGTTAGTAAGCATCATTCAGGCATTGAAGTTCGCACGACAAATTTGTTGCGAGAAGGTCATCTCGGTGAAGCTGAAGGGATGAAAATTGATGAAATTAAAGAAAAGTTTGGTAAAGAGCGTTGGGATTCATTTCGACATCAAAATGGGAATTGGTTGGATCTAAGTTTTCCAGGAGGAGAAACCCGTCGGGAATCGTTGGGGCGCGTGCGCAAATTCGTGGAGGGTCTAATTGAGCATCCCGAACAAAATATCGCTCTCTCCACTCATGGCGGTGTGATGCGAAGTCTTTTGCACTCATTTCTTCCCGATGGTCATCCGGCTTTAGATATCCCAAATTGTGTTGTCTACCAATTGATTTTTGAGGCAGGTGAGTGGCAAGTTAAAGGCCCAATATTTCCCGCCTAGCTTTATGCGTTAAGTCTTTAGGGAACGCTGCTGCATTGGTAAGATCGTCCGCCACTCCAATTTCAGTCAAGGTCACCTGTTATGAAAAAACTTAACTCCCGCGAAATCCGTGAAAAGTTTCTCCAATTTTTCGAGAATCATGACCACCTCAAAATATCAGGAGCTTCTTTGGTTCCTAAAAATGACCCGACTTTGCTCTTTATTAATTCAGGCATGGCACCCATGAAGAATTTCTTTTTAGGAAAGGAGAAACCTCCACACCCTCGTATGGTCAACTTTCAACCATGTATTCGGACTAAAGATATTGATGATGTAGGCGATCGCCATCACTTGACTCTTTTTGAAATGATGGGCTCGTGGTCAATAGGTGATTACTATAAAGAAGAAGCTTGCCGCCTGGCCTACAAGCTCTTAGTTGAAGAGTTTGGTTTTGAACCTAAAAAGCTTTATATGACTGTTTATGACGGCAATACAGATAAAGGTATTGGACCAGACGAAGAGTCAGTTCGTGCCTGGAAAAAATGTGGTGTTCCTGATGAGCATATTATCCGTCTCGGAGAAGATAACTTCTGGGGACCCGCGGGAGAAACCGGACCATGTGGCCCTTGTACCGAAGTTTTTTATGATACAGGTGAAGAACATGGCCCAGAATATCGGCCCGGTGGTTACTTTGATGACAAAAGCCGATATATAGAAATTTGGAATGCTGGCGTTTTCATGGAGTACAACAAAAATCCGGATGGAACATTTACTGGTTTGCCTATGAAAAGTGTTGATACGGGTTCTGGGTTAGAGCGTATGGCGATGGTTATGAATGGTTTTGAAAGTGTTTATGAAACTGATTTAATGGCCCCCTTAATGAAACTTGTTGAAACCCATTTTGGTATCACGGAACTTAAGAAAAAAAGAATGATGGTCGATCATCTGCGTGCAAGTACAATGATTATGTCTGAAGGTGTTGCTCCTTCAAATGAAGGCCAGGGTTACATCCCCCGTAGACTGATTAGAAAATGTGTTTCAGCACTCGTCGCCAAGAAAAAAGCCGATATCGATTTTACTGTTTTTGTCGATAAAGTGATTGAGCTCCTCGGTCCCCATTACCCTCTCTTGAAGTCGGGGCGAGAAGCCTGTCTGTTCAACTTTAAGGCCGAAGTCGAAGAGTTCGCACCTATCATCACAAAAGGTCTTAATAGAATCGAAGAAGTTGTAGGGGAGTTGAAAGAGCAAACATTTCCCGCTGTTTCCGCTTTTGAGCTTGTGACAACCTTTGGTCTTCCTTTTGAAGTTTTAATTTCTGACCTGGAGGAGCGTGGATTATCACTCGACCAGGATGAATACGAAGCCTGTTGGGATGAGCACCGAAAGCGCTCTCGGGTGATTAGTCGAAAGGGTGGAATCTCGGCCGATGAGGATGCTCTTGAGCATCTCATTAAGAACCTGCCTGATACGAAGTTTACGGGTTACGAAGATCTTCAACACGAAGGGAAAGTTATCGCTTTAATTAAAGATTTGAAGTTAGTTGATCACGTAAAGACCGACGATGATTTTTTTATGATTACTGACATAACACCTTTTTATGCAGAAAGTGGTGGGCAAGCTGGGGATGTGGGAAAAGCGAAGAGCTCAGCAAGTGAAGCTTTTGTTTTGGATACTCAAAAAATACAAAAGGTACATGTTCATTCTGTTAAGTTGAAGTCTGGCGAATTGAAGATGGGACAAACCATTGAACTTAGTGTTGAACCTCACTTACGTATTCGTAGCCGCAGGCATCACTCTGCAACTCACCTGCTACATCGTGCCTTGCATTTAATTATTGGCAAGCACGCGGTCCAGAAAGGATCAATGGTGCGACCAGATCGGCTGAGGTTTGATTTCCAACACAATCAGGCGTTGAAAAAAAATGAACTTGAAGAAGTTGAACAGCTCGTCAATAGATGGATCCGTGATAATTACGTTCAAGGGCAAGATGTTCTTGATTATGATCAAGCACTAGAAAAAGGAGCTCTCGCATTATTTGGTGAAAAATATGACTCTAAAGTTCGTGTGATCTCTTTTGGTGACTCAGTCGAACTTTGTGGTGGCACGCATGTTGAGAGAACGGGGGAGATCGGTGTTTTCGTGATTACTTCGGAGTCGGCAGTGGCCAAAGGGGTCCGACGTATCGAAGCTGTTGTGGGAGAAGACGCCTTAGAAGTTATACAACATCGAAGCCGTTTATTAAAAGAAGTTAGTGAAAAGCTCAATACAAAACCCGAGCAAGCGCTAGAGCGTATTGAAGAGATGCGGCAAAAAATTAGAGAAAAAAATAAAAAAGCACCTACTATCGTAAATGCTGATCAACTTAACAATGTCTTCGAGGAGAAAATCGGACCTGTCACTTTTTTTCTTGCTCAATCAAATGCAGAGGCCAAAGAAATCAAAGCGCTTGGTGACAAAATGATCGATAAAGGTGACAAGCAAGTCGTCTGTTTGGTTGGAAAAGATGAGCGTTCTTTAAAAGTTTTTACTTGGGTTGATCAAAGCGTGCAAAAAAAGATCAAAGCAGGAGATCTTCTTAAGCAAGTCTTGATACCTGTTGAAGGAAAAGGCGGAGGGCGTCCGAACTTTGCTCAAGGGGGCTCACCCAAAGTGGACTTACTCTCAAGGCTTTTTGAGAATCAAGAAAAATTTAAAGAGTGGATAAAAGAGAGAGTTTCATAAATACACTTTTTTCCCACCTTCTCTTAAAGACTGATCGGCCATTTCCAAAAGCTTGATGATCTTAAGATAGTCCTCACTTGGGCACTCCTGAGGCGATAATGTCATTTGCGAAAAAGCTTCAATCATTTCGAGGAGAGGCTCTTTAGCTCGCAGCTCGATTACTTCATTTTCAAGAGAAGAATATTTGATCTCATTTTCTGAATCTCGCGAGTGACCTATGTTACATATTTCGAGTTTTTCTTTAGGGTAGCATCCCGAATAAAGAATATTCTTTCTTTTTCCTAGAACTTCTATTTCTCTTACTTTCTTTGGTGTATCCCATGCACTGTTAATTCTTACTTTAAACTCTTCAAATGTTAGGATTATTTCAGTTTGAGAGGCAACACCATAATTATTTGTCAGCTCCGTTGCCTGAATTGTTTTTACTGCCTGCTCTGGAAATAAATCGAAAATAAGAGAAAGGTCGTGACAGGCCAAGTCCCAGTGAACGGCGAGGTTTAGATCGAACTTCCCGAGTGCCCTTCGTCTCATTTCCAAGAAATTAGGCCAGTATAACTCAGGCATTTGCTGAATAAGAGATTTAACCTTTTTATGACCTTGAGCATGCAGAAATGTGTAGTCTACAAAGAGGGCGAGTTTTCTTTGTTGTGCTAATCTTATCAGCTCTTTTGCTTTCGTCGAACTAGAAGCAAGTGTCTTAGTGACGAGTACGTGAAGATTTCTTTTGAGGGCCTGCTCGACCAGTTCAGACTGTGCCCCCATTGGAACAGCAATCGCAACCGCCTGGGCCTGAGGGTACTCAAAAAGTGCTTCATCTAGGTTCTTAAAACTTTTAAGGCTTGTTTTTTCTCCTGCTTGCGGATTGGAGTCGATTATTGAGCATAAATCATATTGAGCTGACGCTTCTAAACATCGTGCAATTTTTTCTCCCCAATATCCGTAACCTATTAGTATGATCGGTGTCATCATCGTTCCTCATTTTGTTATAATAAATTGATCAATGACAAGTGCATCTAATCCTGAGCCGAAAAAAATGGATACGGCATCTCTAACACTCGCTGCTATTGGCTCGTTTGAGCGATTAAAGCTTGTGTTGAGGCTTACTCCATGGCCAGTTCGCTTTTTTAATTGTTCAAGATAGCTAGAATAAAGTTTATCTTGCTGCTGATTAACAGTCTGGATACGAGCTGTTTTATTCACATGGGTGATTCCAGGTAAGTTTTTCTGCCCGTGCTCGTTAACGTCATATGTGATGGTCATATAAGGTGATTCTTCCTTTGCGCCGATGAAATACTTACTTTTGTCTTCGCTTAAGACTGAAGGACAAAAAGGGCGAAAGGATTCTCTGAATTTTATTTTTGCATTGACCCTTTTTTGGATTTCAGGAGAGCAAGGGTTGGCCAGAATACTTCTCGCCCCAAGTGAACGTGGCCCAAACTCATCAGCGCCTTGAAACCATCCAATAACTAGGCCGTTGGCCACATGCTTAGCCGCTTGTTCATCTGGATAGGGACAGTTGTTAAAATTTAGCCCTAGAGCTTGTAGTTGTTGTCGCACTTCTTCACTTTCCCATTTGCGGCCTAGAAATGTGTTTTTGAAAGGAGGGATTCTTAAGCCGTGTTTATTTGCGCTCAAGTACGCCGCCCCCAAAGAGATACCTGCGTCAGATGATGCTGGTTGAATAAATATATCATCCACCTCAGGGAGATTCATTATCCTTTGGTTTAATACACAATTAAGGGCCACACCTCCAGCTAGACAGATTTTTCGGTGCCCTGTTTTTTTCAACCAATAGCGAATAAGTTGTAAGACAGTATGCTCCAGTGCTTTTTGAGCGCTGGCCGCTAGATTTTTTTCTCTTGTTGTGATGGCGCCAAAGGGAAGTCTGGGGGCCCCAAGTTTCTGAATAAGCTTTTTAGAATATAGGGGCATCTGCTGACCGGGCTGGGGGCTACCTTTTGGTAGTTGGATTAAAAAACTTTCATCCAACACATATCGATCAGTCTTCCAAGACAAGATTTCACTTAAATCTATCGCATCAGGATCACCATAGGGAGCGAGTCCCATGAGCTTATACTCATCCGAATCCCTCGTGAATCCGCAGGCCTGGGTGATTAAAGAATAAAAAATACCCAGTGATTGAGGTCTTTTATAATCTTCCAGAAGTCCTTCTTGATTTTTTTTAAAATCCCAGACTTGAGTAGATGATCCATCGCCTGAGCTGTCCATTGTTAGGACTAAAGATGAGTCAAAGTTAGAAGCATAGTAGGAACTCGCAGCATGTGCATGATGGTGGTGCCAGATTTCAAGCTCAGGGCAGGACCCAAACTTTGACTTGTAGTATTCTCGAAGTTGTTCCGGATATTCTCTATGCCAAGTTTTACCATGAGTAGCGATAAGGTTAATGTCATTCATTTGATTATTAGTAGTATCAAGAAGCCACTTCAATGACTTCTCTGGAAGTTTTCCCGGAGAGTGCTTAATACGGCTAAGCCGTTCTTCCTCTATAGCGAGAAGCCTTTCTTCATCTAGGTATGTGCTAGAGATGTCTTGGTAACCGGCACGCAATCCACCATTTGTTCCGATGATCTTCAAAAAGGACCTCCGTCCATGAATATGGCTATTTTAATTAATTATTCGGGATATTTAAAGTCCCACCTTGCTGGCCATAAAGCTGCCAGTTAAAATGATCGTATTTCCCAGTAGGTATTCTCAATATACCTGATCTTTTTACCTCTAGGGTTGGTAGTTCTAAATTATAATCAATACTTGTTAAGTTATGCACTATGAGAAGTTGCTCGCTCGGGGAGTTTATATATTCTTTGAGTATAAACGGGCCCCAATCCTGAGTGCCTTTTGTTGTTTCAAGTACCGTTAAACTGCCGCTATGCGATCTTAACGCAAGAATCAGTTTAAATATTGATGCGAGATGATGTGAGTTAGTGACAGCGAAAATATCATGCTCCTTATTGACCGAAGAGCTCATCTCCTCTGTTTGTCCTTGGTGTTGTTGTAGGACTTCAAGCCTGAAAAAGTATAGGGAGAGTTTTAGGTTCATCGCGAAGGCGAGAATAACGCTTACTACAGCAATCGTTTTATTCTTTTTGTATATAAAACATATTAGATCAGCACAAACTAGAATGATGGGGATCATAATATAATTTATGGAACGTGCGTTTCCCCACAGGGATGAATGTCCTCCTACGATAAGGTCTATCATGTAAGGAGTTATAATTATTGTTATATAAAATAAATATTTACGCGACTGAGTTCTTTTGAAGATTTGATATGCAATAAAGAAGATCGCTATTATGTAAAAAGGTAATAAAAAATTAAACGTTTTTAACCAAGAATAAAAAGGTACAACTGCGAGTATTCCATTGTCGGAGTCTTGAAATATTTGAAATAGAAAGTTGATGGAATTTCTTTCACCATACATAAATTCATCTATTGGTAAGTTGTTTAATTGCTTTGCTGCAAATAGAAAGTAATAAGACACAAGAAAAGCTACAGAAAAATAAAGGGGGAGCTTGATCTTTTTTTGTAACGCGATATAAGTTGCAGAGATTAAAATGATTGGCCAAAGCAAGAAACTATGAAGTGTGGTCAAAATGTATAGTAGACAAGTAAGATAAATCCAACTTGGCTTTTTTTTCAAAAATAAAGATGCGTAGAAAATCAATGTAGTAATTGATAACGTCCAGATATGCATTCTTGCATTGAGGAACTGCAGACCCATTTGTGCAGTTGTTAGGGCGAGCAATATGCAGAGTAGTGCATAGCTGGATCCGTTCATTGAATAGCATAAGAAAATAAAGAGAATGAAAAAAAAACCAAAACCAAGAAATGCATGTAAGCGCAGGGATGTTTTTGTTTCTCCAAATAGGTCTATCCAATAAGAGAGAGAAAAATAGAAAAGCGGAGGGTGAGTTTCTCCCATTTTAGTGAGAGCATCTGAAATTTGGAGAAAGCGAGTGAACGGATTGTAAGAATATTTTTGGTCTATAGAGTTTTGAAGATCATGTTTTTTTTCATTATAGGGATCTAGCTTCTTATGCAGACCCATTGCAAACACAGCAGATAAAGCTTCGTCAGCTGTAAAGTCGCTTGTTAGCTTGAATTTAAATTGGGGAATTAAGCTTATAAGGCCCGTAAAGATCAGTATGAAAAGTACTAAATTTACCTTGTAATGTTTGTGCAACATGCTCGGCCCATAATTTTAGAATTGTAGATGAAAACCCATGTACAGTTGAGGTTCTAGGAACAAGGGCTTTCATCTAGTTTATTTATTAAGACTAACTAAAAAGAAAGAGAAAACTTACCAGTATATCTGCTGGTATCAAACATATTAGAATACTCAAGTCCAAAATTTAAAATGAGTAAGCTTACTTGAGCGCCAAGAACTATATGTGAGCTCGTTTCATCGACTGAGGCTGATCGTCCTGAAGTAAAGTTGAATAAATCATTCCCCGCACTAGCAGTAAAGTCCATTGTTGATTTACCCTTTACAAAGCCGAGTCCTGCATAAGGCTCAACGATTAAGGCCGTCGCACTTGCCATGGCCATAAGACCATATGTTTTGTGATCATATTCAATCTTACCATTACCATCACCTTCAATTGTTTGAGAAAAATCTATACTACCGCTACTGTAATGGGCCTTAGCAGCGAAATCTACGAGCGGTAGGCTAAAAAAGTTCCACTGAGCACCAAGGCTCATTTGACTAAATTCGGCATCATCCAATTCGATATTAGGTATTAAACTCGCTTCAAAAGTGAGCCCAAAAGGTACTGTTACTCTACCTAAAAGTCCTATATGTGGCAGCTTGTCGATATCAGAGTCAGAGTCAGCTCTTTGGATGAGTTTCCCCGTTTTTGGTGCATCAGTTATCCCCCCAATAATGCCAGCTTCAACGCCCCAAATGCTTCCAAGTGAAGAGGCACCTGAGACAGATGTATGTGTAAAGTTGGCCAAGAATTCTTTTGAAGAGTCTTCAAGTTCTTGTTTTGTGAGAGTTGGAAATTCAAAATTTTGAGAGTAAGCGAGGGGTGAAAGTAGAAAGCTAATGACCAGAGATAAGAGCTGAATATTTTTCATATGTTCTCCTAGAGTTATAAAAGCGTAGACCCCATTATCACTAATCATTGCTATAA
>Ga0136604_1000105_pt1 | contig 48823 bp, 61 predicted proteins | sample AntRauFillE10628_FD_104928 | JGI IMG/M metagenome (GOLD analysis project Ga0136604, IMG submission 104928) | Saline lake microbial communities from Rauer Islands, Antarctica - Metagenome Filla E10 #628 | ecosystem: Environmental > Aquatic > Non-marine Saline and Alkaline > Saline | place...
GGTGTTTTTTGTTATAATAGCTATTAATGTTCCTGCTACTATCTAACATAATATTTATTGCCTATGTTATTTTTGGTAATATGGACCCAGGTTTTGTAGCAGTAAGTTATTTTATGGAGTCTATTATTATATCTTTTTTCGTCTACTTAAATATTAGGAAGAATGAAAAAAATAATATTAAGTCTACTACATTAAATGGAGGCAGCAGATTCTATGCTTTTACAATTATATTCTTACACTTTGTTATATCAGTTTTTATACTAAGTTTCACTCTCTCTCCGGAACTAAAAGAATTCGGACTTTCTTACTCGTATGGTTGGTCATTTATAATAATGGTTTTGTACTTTTTCATAAATGCATTTTTGGATTATATACTAAACAAAAAGAGTGTTTCTGATATTAATCACTTGGCGATGGGGTCTATGATTAGGCCTTTTGTGTTTAATCCTGTGTTCATTTTCGGACCACTTCTTGCCTTAAAATTTGGAGGAGGGCAGTACATATTGTATGTATTTTTACTCTCAAAACTGTTTTTTGAATACATAATTAGGCTTTCTCGTAATAAAAATAATTAATATATAATTAAACATTGACAACTTCCTAACTTTTGCTAGTATAACGTCCAAGCTCTGAGGCGAGCATTATTATTTCTGACTTAATAAATCAGAAATAAACAAAAAATAATTATGACAAGATCACTAAAGAAAGGTCCATACGTGGACGAAAAACTGTTAAAGAAAATCGAAGGTAAAAAACCAGCAGACACTGGGTCTATTAAAACATGGGCAAGAAATTCACAAATTTCACCAGATATGGTTGGTTTCACTTTCGGAGTCCACAATGGGAGAACTCATGTGGATGTTTTAGTAACAGAAGAAATGGTCGGTCATAGATTAGGAGAATTTTCTCCAACTAAAAAATTCGTTAGACATGGAGGTAAGATGCAGAAGGAACTTGAGCAATCAAAGAGAGAATCTGAAATTGCTGCTGCAAAAGCTGCTAAATCAAACGACTAATAATTATGGTTAAAGCTGAACTAAAAAATTATAGACAATCTCCAAGAAAAGTTAGACTAGTTGCTGACTTGATTAGAGGTAAAAAAGCAGAAGATGCACTAACTCTTCTAGACTTTACAGTAAAGAGATCATCAGATCCTTTGAGAAAGCTATTAGAATCAGCTATCGCTAATGCAAAACATAATTTTGATATTCCAGTTAACGAACTATTTATTAAAGAAATCCGCGTTGATGAAGGACCTACTCTAAAAAGATTTAGAGCAAGAGCTTTCGGACGTGCTTCAGGTATCAAAAAGAGAACTTCAAGAGTTTTCATAAGTTTAGATAAAACAGAATCAAAAGATACTAAAAAGACAAAAAAAGTTGAGAAAGTAGAAAAAGTGGAGAAAATTACAAAAGCTACGCCTAAAAAGAAGACTACAGTTAAAGAAGCTACAAAAGTAACTAAAACAACTAAAAAATAATTATGTCACACACAGTTCACCCATATTCACATAGACTAGGAATACTGAGAGATTGGAAATCTCGCTGGTTTGGTGATGGAAAAAAATATCGTCAAAACCTAAAAGCAGATACTCTAATTAGAAAATTCGTAGTTGATAAGCTAGAAGGAATGTATGTTGCTTCTGTTGAAATTGAAAGAAACAAAAAAACCTTCAGAATCATCGTTCAATCATCACGCCCAGGTCTAATTATTGGTCGTAGTGGTGAAGGTGCTGACTCTCTACGTAAAGCAGTAGAAAAATTCATGAAGAAACATGATCTTCAAGAAGAAGATGCGGGTCTTAAGATTGATATTGAAGAAGTTAAATCTCCAGAATCAAATGCTATGATCGTCGCTCTACAAATAAAGGAAATGCTTGAAAAAAGAATGGCTTTCCGTCGTGTTATGAAGCAAACCGTTGAAAAAGTAATGGCTAATCGTGATGTAAAAGGTGTAAGAATTAGAATCGCTGGTCGTCTAAACGGTGCTGATATGGCTAGAACAGAAGACTTAATGAAGGGAAGAGTTCCACTACAAACTTTCCGTGCAGATATTGATTTCGCTAATGTTAGAGCCAGAATACCTCAAGGAGATCTTGGGTTAAAGGTCTGGATCTATAGAGGTGAAGTTTTCGATAAATAATAAAAAGTATTATGTTATTCCCTAAAAAAGTAAAACACAGAAAATGGCAAACTGGTCGTCAGCACCCAGAAAAGCTTCTTCGACCTGCAACAAGAGGAGTTGAAATTAATTTCGGTTCTCACGCACTAAAAGCAACATCTCCAGCCAGAGTTAAGTCAAATCAAATTGAGGCAGCTCGTCGTGCTATGTCACGTCACATGGGTAAGACTGGTCGTTCATGGATTAGAATATTCCCAGATAGACCTTTTACTAAGAAACCATCAGAAGTGAAGATGGGTAAGGGTAAAGGAGACCTTCAAGGATATGAATCTGTAGTTAAACCAGGAAGAATTATCTTTGAAATAGATGGTGTTACAGAAGAAGTAGCAAAAGAAGCGTTAAGAAAAGCTGGAACAAAACTTCCATTAAAAACTAAAATAGTTGCCAGAGATTAAAAATCTGTTAAAGTATTTCCCTAAAATAACATGTCAAAAGAACTAAAAACAAAATCAGATAAAGAATTGCAAAAAATGCTAAAAGAAACTCGTGAAGAGTTACGTAAATTTAGATTTTCACAAGTTGGTTCAAGCACAAGAAATGTTAAAGAAGGGCAAAAACTTCGTAAAACTATCGCTAGAATTTTAACTGAAGTTAATAATAGATAATTATGTTTAATAAGAAAAAACAAAAAAATACAGAGAACACTGAAAACCTTGAGAAAAAAGGTAAAGGTAAAGTTCTTGTTGGTACAGTAACTTCTGACAAAATGGATAAAACAGCTGTTGTTAGAGTTGATCAATATAAAAAACATCCAAAGTACCAAAAATATGTTTCTTCAAAGAAAAGTTATAAAATTCACGATGAAGAAAACACTTTAAATATAGGAGATAAAGTAGAAATTATTGAAACAAACCCTATCTCAAAAGATAAAAGATTTACACTTTCAAATATAATTGAAAAAGCTGTAATTATTGACCTTAACGACGATAAATAAAGTAATATGATTCAACCACAAACATTAGTAACAGTAACAGATAACTCAGGAGGAAAAATCGCCAGAGTATTCAAAGTACTTGGTGCTTCAAAGAAAAGATATGCACAAATAGGTGAAAAGGTTGTTATTGCTATTCAAAAGGCTGAACCTAGAAAGCAGGTTAAAAAGAAAGATGTTCTACATGCAGTTGTTGTAAGACAAAAGAAACCTTTCCGTAGAAAAGACGGTTCATACATCAGGTTTGATGAAAATTCAGTTGTTATTGTAAACAAGGAAACAGGTGAACCAGTTGCAAACCGTGTTTTTGGTCCGGTTCCAAGAGAATTAACAGAAATGGGTTACCAACAAGTAACTTCATTAGCACCAGAAGTAATCTAATTATTATGAAAATCAAGAAAGACGACAACATCATAGTTATTGCTGGAAAAGATAAAGGTAAAAAAGGAAAAGTTATCAAGGCTATTCCTAGTGAGGACAAAGTAATTGTAGAAGGTGTTAATATTGCAAAAAGACACAGAAAATCTAACCAAAGAGATAAAAAAGGGGAGATAGTAGAAGTTGCAGTGCCTATCCACGTTTCTAATGTTAAATTGGAAAAAGAAACTAAAGCTAAGAAATAATAAAAAGTATTATGTTTAAGACAATATCACAAAAACAAAAAGAAGCATTTGAATCACTGAAAGATAAATTCGGATATAAAAATGCTAACCAAGCACCAAGAGTGGAAAAAATTGTTGTTTCAACTGGTGTCGGTTCAACAACTGACAAGCAAAAGCTTAAATTGGTACCTGAAAAACTAGCTCTAATTACAGGTCAAAAACCTCTAGAAATTAAAGCTAAAAAATCTATTGCACAATTCAAGGTGCGAGAAGGACAACTATCAGCATTCAAAGTTACACTTCGTGGAGAAAAAGCTCTTGGTTTCCTGGATAAAGTAATTAATATTGCTCTTCCAAGAACTAGAGACTTCAGAGGTTTATCTACTGCTTCAGTAGATGAGATGGGAAACTACACATTTGGTATTAAAGAAAATACTATTTTCCCAGAAACTTCTGATGAAGAGCTGAGAAATGTGTTTGGAATGTCAATTACGGTTGTAGTTTCAAATACGGATTCAAGGGAGGAAACAATTTCTTTCCTAGAATTAATAGGATTGCCTTTTAAAAAATAAATATAAGCCTTTAGTTAAAGAGGATTGTTGACATATGACTTGCTTGTTGTTAGTATAGGTCAACCTTATTTAGAGAGGCTTTTTTGTTAAGAAAAGGCAAGAATGAAATATAGAAAATATGGCAAAAAAATCAGTAATCGCAAGATCACAAAAGAATCCAAAGTTTAAAAGTCGCGTTGTAAGACGTTGCTTTAAATGTGGAAGAAAACATGGATATATGAGAGATTTCGATATGTGTCGTATTTGTTTTAGAGAACTATCTAACAAAGGAGAGATTCCTGGAATTAAAAAATCATCATGGTAAAAGACTCAATTTCAAACTTAATAATTTCTTTAAAGAACGCTTCAATGACAGGCAAAGAAACAGTTTCTGCACCTGCTACAAAAATGACAATTTCAATACTAGATGTTCTTAAAAAGAAAAATTATATTGACGGTTATTCTCTAGAAGGAGATGATCCAAAAAAAGTAGCTATAATTTCTGTTAAGTATGAAAACGGAAATCCAGCTATTCATGATGTTAAAAGAGTTTCAAAACTTTCACAAAGAATTTACAAAGGTGTAAAAAATATCAAGCCAGTTAAAAGTGGTTACGGAATGCTTATCTTAACAACTCCAAAAGGTATTCTGACTGATAAAGAAGCAACTGATAAAAAAGTTGGTGGAGAAGCATTATTTAAAATTTGGTAATAAAATATATATGTCACGCTTAGGTCAAAAACCAATACAAATACCAGAAAAGACTGAACTAAAAGTTGAGAACAATCTTGTGGTAGCTAAAGGTCCGCTAGGAGAACTACAAGTAGAACTAGTTGATGGTTTTGAATTAAACATGGAAGGTAATGAGCTAACAATTACACCAAAGAAAAGAAATATTCAATTTAATTCACTTTGGGGTACATACGTTTCATTAATTAAAAATGCTATTCAAGGTGTTAACGAAGAGTACGAAAAGAAACTTATTATTGAAGGTGTTGGATTTCGTGCCGAGGTTCAAGGTAATAAGCTAGTACTAAATGTTGGATTCTCACATACAGTTGAATTAGAAATCGAAGAAGGTCTAAAAGTTGAAGTAGAAAAAGGTAATATTTCAGTTAAGGGGATTGATAAACAAAAAGTTGGTCACTTTGCTTCAGTAATCAGATCTACTAAGAAACCGGAACCTTACAAAGGAAAGGGAATTAGATATCATGATGAGATTATCAGAAGAAAAGAAGGTAAGAAAACAGTGTAGTAAATAATTTATTATGTTCAAGAAAATACTAGAAAAAAGAATAAGAAGACATGCTAGAATAAGATCAAAGATCTCTGGTACTGCTGTTAAACCTAGACTATCTATAAATAAGTCAAACAAAAATTTGATCGCTCAATTAATTGATGATCAAAAAAATGAAACAATTGCTTATGTTTGGACACAAAAAATGGAAGGTAAAGATTTAACAGAAAGATCTGTTGCAGCTGGTAAAGAAATTGCAAAAATTGCTGCAGAAAAGAAAATCAAAGAAGTTGCCTTTGATAGAGGTGGATTTATTTACGCAGGTAACATAAAAATATTTGCAGACGCAGCGCGTGAAGCAGGGCTTAAATTTTAATTTGAATATTATTTATTATGACTGATACAAAAGATACAAAAGAAAACAAAGTAGAGGAAACAAAGGTTGAAGAAACAAAAACAACTGAAGCTGCTTCTACTACTGATAAAAAAACTGACGAAAAGACAGAAACAAAAACTTCACCTAAAGAAGCTCCTAAAAGAGAATTCACAAAAAATAGAAGACAACCAAGAAGAGGTAGAGGTCAAAGAGGTCCAAGATCAGAATTTGAACAAAAAATTCTAGATATCAGACGTGTAACTAGAGTTTCAAAAGGTGGTAGAAAATTCACTTTCTCAGTAGCTATCGTTGTGGGTAACAAAAAAGGAAAAATTGGTATCGGAACAGGAAAAGCTGGTGATACATCATTTGCTATTCAAAAAGCTGTAAAAGACGCAGAAAAGAATGCAGTTCAAATTAAAATGACTAAAAATAGCTCAATCCCACATGAAGTTTCAGCAAAATACAACAGTGCTAGAGTATTAATTATTCCAGCTAAAGGACGTGGAGTTATTGCTGGTTCTGCACTTCGTGACATTATCGAACTTGGTGGATTAAAAGATATTAATGGAAAAATCATCTCAGGTTCAAAAAACAAACTTAATATTGCAAAAGCAACAATGAAAGCATTTGCTGAAATCGACAAGACTGTTAAAGAAGGAGATAAAAATCTAATTGTAATCAGACAGGAAACAAAAAAGGTCTTTTCAGATAGAGGTAGAGGAGGAAGAGGAGGTTTCGGAGGTAATGACTCTAGAAGAAGATAATTTTTAATACAAGTATTATGCAATATCATCAATTAAAAAGAAAAACAAAGAGAATCAGAAGCGTTCAAGTGGGTCGCGGTGGAAAACGTGGTAAAACTTCTGGTAGAGGACATAAAGGTCAAAAAGCTCGTGCCGGAACTAGAATTCGTCCAGAATTTCGTGATGTAATTAAGTCAATTCCAAAACTTCGTGGTAGAGGCGTTAACTATAACAAGCCTACAAAAGCTAGCGCAAAAACAGTTGCTCTGGGTGACCTTAGTGATCTATTCAAAAAAGGTGATAAAATTACACCAAACGTACTATTTGAAAAAGGTTTAGTTAGAAAAGTTGGTGGTAAATTACCAAAAGTTAAAATTGTCTCATCAGGAGAAATAAAAATACCACTTATTTTTAGAAATTGTCTATTTTCAGAAACAGCTAGAAAAGCCGTCACTGAAGCAGGAGGAGAAATAAAATAATTATGTTAAAAGAATTCTTTGCAAAAATTAAATTAATCTATAAGGACAAAAGTCTTTCTAGAAAGATATTATTCGTTCTAGCTGCTTTGTTAGTATTTAGATTTATGGCTAACATCCCTATTCCGGGTGTTGATCATGCTGCATTGAGTAACTTTTTAAATAATAACCAATTCTTTGGTTTGATTAATATTTTCTCTGGTGGAGGACTATCAAGTCTTTCTGTTGTGATGCTTGGTGTTGGTCCTTATATTACAGCGTCAATTATTATGCAATTGATGACTATGATGTCAGAAAAACTCAAAGCTCTATATCATGAAGAGGGAGGAGCTGGTCGCAAGAAATTCATGCAATACTCTCGTATGCTAACTGTGCCACTAGCTGCCATTCAAGGTGTTGGTTTTTTGATGTTGTTACAACAACAGGGTATTCTACCTAATTTCACAACATTTGATTTAGTTACTAACGTTATAATTATTACAGCAGGTTCAGTCCTTCTTATGTGGATTGGTGAATTGATTTCAGAATTTGGTATTGGTAATGGTGTATCATTAATTATTTTCGCTGGTATCGTCGCAAGTTTACCTAGCTCAATTCAACAAGCTATTTTCACATTTGATCCATCAATGATTCCTACATATATTGCCTTTGCAGTCATGGGAGTTGTTATCCTTTTGGGAGTAGTTACTATTACAGAAGCAGAACGTCCAGTTCCTGTCACCTACGCAAAACAACAGCGCGGCTCACAAACAACAAAGGGAGTTTCTACATATATTCCACTTCGTTTAAATATGTCAGGTGTTATGCCAATTATCTTTGGTTTGTCTATTCTTTTGTTACCACAAATGCTATTTCAATTCTTGGGAACAATAGATAACGCAACACTTCAATCAGTTGCCGCAGGTGTTAACGGTTTCCTTGCTAATCAACTTTATTACGGAATAACATATTTCTTATTGGTATTCTTATTTACATATTTCTATACTGCTGTTACTTTCGATCCAGATTCAATGGCTAAAAACCTACAAAAATCAGGTGCTTTTGTTCCAGGTGTAAGACCAGGTGATTCAACTGCAAAACATATCGGGGATATTCTTTCTCGTATTACTCTGGTAGGTGCACTTTTCCTTGCTACAATCGCGGTGTTGCCAGTCATTGTGACTAGTCTTTCAGGTCTAAGCTCACTTACAATTGGTGGTACTGCACTTTTGATTGCTGTATCAGTAGTTATTGATTTGATCAAGAAAGTTGATTCTCAAGTTACAATGAGAGAGTACTAGAAACTTATAATTAAAAAACTAAAAAATCTCACCAAAGTAAGATTTTTTTTATAACCTATTTTAAAAACATAATTAATTGCTATAATTAAAGTAAGTACGATGAATTTAAAATCTAAAAAAATAATTCCTTTTGTAATTGCTTTAGTAGTTATTGTAATAGGTTTTGTTCTCCTCTTTTTTAACTCTAAGCCTTATTATGAATTAGGTAATATCCCCGAGGGTTCTGAAGTAACTTATATAAATGTAGTTTACACAAATGGCGGTTTTAATCCAGATAATTTAATAATAAACACAAATGAAATTGTATTTAGAAATTTGGCAGAATACTCAATAATAATTACATCAGATTTTGGAGATTTTGTTGAAGGAGTTAGATTGAATGAAGGAGAAAGTTATTATTTGGAATTAGAGGGAATAGCAGAGTATTATTTCCAAGAACAAAAATCTGGATTTGAATTAGTGGTTAATGTTAAGAGTCTAAATAATGAATAAATCTATAACAAAAAAATATTCATTGAAACTATTTTTCTTTCTTGTTTTTATTGTAGTTTCTGTTTTTTATGCTAGTCCATTTTTTAAAAAACAAGAAGTTTTTGCTAATTCTTGCCCTGCTCAAAAATCGAATGTAATTAATGAAACAGACTACAGCATAGACGGTAATGACGATCGTTATATAGGCGGTGGTAAGATATATGATTATTATAGAGGAGGTACTGGTTGTAGTGACTGTAGTCCGGACAAAGTTCCTGCTAGTAGTCTTGATGAAAGATACAAGACTCCTGCACCAGCCGGCTCTTTGGCCGAGGAAGTTCTTTCAAGAGAGTTAGTTAATAAAAACTGGTCTTTAATTTGTGATTCTCAATCTAAAAATAATATTGTACATTATTCTAATAGCTATTGTGGTGGCGATTATAGTAAAACTACTATTTCTGATGAAAGTAAAGTATATATTGATCTTGGATCGGAGAATGAAAAAGTATTAGATAGAATTAGGTTTGAAACTGATAATCCTTCTGATCGGTATTGGGGGTAACGGTTTAGTCTGGGAAGGTTTTAACGATGAACACAATATAACACTTACTAGTTATACAAATAGTTCAGGTGTTACTCCAGATGAAATGCTTAGAATTGATATATACGTTGGTGATGTATTTTTGAAGACTATTTTCCCTGAATCTACTGTTGCAAATTTTAAATTAAAAGGAAGTGAAGTACTAAGATTAATTAATGGGTCTTATCGTGTATTCCCAGATGGTAGTGATAATAAAGGTCAATCAGGTATACAAATGCGAGTATTTGGGCATAATGGCCAAAAAACTATTTCTAGTAGGACTTCTGTTTTTACCCCGAATGATAGTTATTTACCAGATATTACTCCCGACATGACAGTTTATAGAAAAACTAGCACTTGGGGTGGGATTGGAGATGTTGCTTTTATTACATTTAATTCATTAAAAGAACCTATTTATTTTAATCAATATTATATTGATCCATCTATGACACCTATAACACTTAAAGCTGATGATGGAAATGACGAATTTTCAGCAGGCTTGCATTTTTCAGGTAATTACATCTTGGGTGATGGTTGGTATATGGATCCAGAGGGAACAACAGTTGGTTATGAAACTGTAGGTATTGGTGATTATAATGCAGAGGATTCAATTTTTTATCAAGGTGAACCAATATATGAATCGGCTTATCAGCATAATACCGGCCATGAAAAGATAATATCTAATTTAAGATTAAATGGTGCCAGTGTCTCATATAGGTTTGATTCTGATACTGGAAATATATCTATCTCAGGCATACCATTAGGAGAAAATAATATTAGCTATGACATTGCAGTTCCTAGTCTTGGCAATAGCACATCAGTAGATAAAGATATTTATATTATAGAAAGAGATGGTTTGGATAGGGTTCGTCAAAATTCTTTTAATAATGATAAATATCATCATGAAGCTAATGTTAAAATAAGTTATGAAACTAGCTGGGGTACTTCAGGTGAAGAAGAAAAAGGTCTATCATACTATAGTTCTGCTGGTTTTAGTAATATAACCATGAAACAGATTATTTTTTCAAGAATGCTTAGCAGTGATGCAATGGTTAAATTTGTCAGGGCAAGACCTAGTATCTATAACGCTACCTCATCAGGATTTATTCCGATACAAGACGATATGCGATACAGGGTAGACTTTCACCAAACGTTATATAACGGGATGGATTATAATGGTAGTTTTGATTACACTGTTAAATTTGAAGATGGTACTGAGTTTACTGAATCTGTAAATGTTAGTGATCTTTTTACTGTTGACAGGATTAAAGATATACAAGGGGTAGGTACAGCTTTTAGTATAGATAGTGATTTTAAGTATATAAAACCGAGAAGTAGTGCATTCGGTCAGCTTCGATCGAATTATTTTAGTTGGGAAGAAAAAATTAGTAGGATGGATACTAGTATTGGATGGATAAGTTCATATTATATTGAAGGTTACGGTAAAGGAGGCAATAGCGTTAGCACTGTATACGGCGGCAGCGTTCAACGTGTTGGGAAAAATAGTTTTATAGGTATCTTGCAACAACCTGTTCAGTCTGAAAGGTATGGTCATCCATCGACAAAATCAGCAGTTACTGAGCTTGAATATAGATCATTTAATAATAATTTTGTAACAGATCTAGGAGGAATATTTAACATACCTTTTGGTGAACCCCATTCTTATTTGGGGAAAATGTGCCCTTCAGCTACTGGTGATTTGGATATTCCTGTAGATCCACCACTTGATCCACCAAATGATCCTGGGCGCCCTGAAATTGTTTTAAGTTCTACAATAGATGGAGATTGTTATTCTGCTTCAGCATCTTCAGTGTATGCGAATTTAAATTGGAATTATGTTGATGGTATAACCGGGTGGGCAGTGTACCTAGATCAAAATGATGATGGTATTTTTAGTGAATCTGAAAAGATAGAAGATTTGTCTGAAAATAAGAAAACTTTTAGACATAATGTTGTTAGTAATCCAGATTATGTACCTGGTAAACAATACAATTACCAATTAAAATCTTATTTTACTAATGGTACTTCTAGAACTAATACTACAATAGTTACTGTCCCTTCAGAAATTTGTTTAGAGTGTGGGAGCGCTAATGGACAGTATAATGTTTCACAAAAACCAAACTCTAATTTGTGTTCTACAGGTACTCAAAGTGAGGTTTTAGGGAGCTCAACTGAATGGGGTGATAATTCTTGGACTTGGTCATGTCAAAAATATGAACAAATTGAATATTGTGAGGCTTATTGTCCGTGGGGCTCTGTGTTTGACGGTGACAGTTGTTATAACCCTGATTGCGGCCCTATTTCTGGAAGTGTAGTTAGTTCTATGCCAAATGGGTATAATGATACTGATTTATGTGCTAACCCACAAGATTATTTACCAGTACAAGTTGAACCAGTTGATGATGATTGGGATGGAACTTATGATAGATGGAATTGGGATTGTGACGATGAATGGGCATTCGCATGTAGTGCCTATTGTCCCGTAGGACAAACGATAAGTAGCGACGGTATGTCTTGTGAAGGTGATATAATTACACAATTAAGTTGTGGCATATTAGAAGGACCAATATCAGTAAAACCATTAGAGACTAATACTGATCTTTGTTCTGCAGATGCTAATGTTGTTTCCGGTAGTATATATAAGGATAGTAGTTATAGGTGGGGTTGGGAGTGTACTCAAGATAGTGTCAATAAAGATTGTTTTGCTAGCTGTCCAAATGGTTATAAGATTTACGAAGATCAGTGTATTCTAGATAATAGTAGTCCTGTTGTATCAATTGATAATTTCATTGTGAATCCAGGAATAATCAAGGAGGGTGGTAATTGTAAGTTGGATTGGTTTATAACTACTAGCAATAGTAGTTTAATAGATTGTGTTATAACATCAGATAGTAAATCAATTGATGTAGAAAATACACCACAATCTATAGGGCTTGATCCAAATATTCAAGGTAGTATAAAAGGAGATAATACTTTTATGAATGTTGATGCAACGACAAACTATACTCTAAGTTGTAGATCATACGACCCAGACACTGAAACTATTGGTAATGTAATAGATACAAAACAGGCAAGGTGTACTGTAAATCCTAAATTCTTTGGATTCTAAAAGGTAATTTTTCCACAGACCCAAAACTAAGTTGAATTTTAACTGCTATAATAAAGACAAGTGGAACTATGTTTAAATTCATTAAAACAATTTTATTATTTTCAATTTTAATTTTCGTTCTTTTCTCTATCTCTGTTGTTTCAGCTAGTGTTTCATTTTAAAATATGGATAATCAAACATACATTTTTATAGGAAGATCAGGTAGCGGTAAAGGTACTCAGGTTGATAAGCTTATAGTTTTTTTAAAATCTAAAGGAGAATCAGATTTTTTTCATTTAGAAGCCGGTAATAGTTTTAGAGAGTTTATTTCAAATGACGGTTATTCTGAAAAAATTGCTAAGGATATAGCAGAGAAAGGAGAACTGCAACCAGAATTTCTTTCAGTCTGGGCTTGGGGAAATGAATTAGTAGAAAAGTTCAAAGGTAATAAATTTTTCTTTATAGATGGAACTCCAAGGAGAGAAATTGAAGCAAAGGTGCTAGAATCAGCTTTTAATTTTTATGGTTTAAATAATATTAATATAATTTACCTACATACTTCTAGAGAATGCTCAATCGATAGAATGAAAAAAAGAAAAAGAGCTGATGATGTTGAAGAAAAAAGTATACAAGAGAGGATGAATTGGTTTGAGAACGAAGTATCAGAGGTCATTGACTATTACAGAGCACATAAGAGTCATAATTTTATTGAAATAAAAGGCGAACAATCTATCGATAAGGTGCATGAGGACATTCTTAAATCTTTGGACTTATAAAAAATTTTTTAATTAAACGCTAGACCCTGAGCGTTTTTTAGGTTAAATTTAATAAGTGATTAAACTTAAAACAAAAGAAGAAATAAATCTATTAAAGGTTGCAGGTCAGAAACTAGCTAATATTGTTGATGAAGTTGCTCAAAATATTAAGGTTGGTATATCGACAGAGGAGCTTGATGATATTGCTGGTAAGCTATTTGAAGTTCATGGAGTCAAATCTTCATTCAAGGGTTATACTCCTGTTGGAGCTGATCGTCCTTATCCCGCAAATATTTGCGTGTCTCTTAATAATGAAATTGTTCATGGTATTCCAAACGAGGAACCTGTAATTTTGAAGGAGGGGGATATTATTACTATTGATGCAGGACTTATTTATGAAGGGCTTTACACTGATCATGCGAGAACTTTTATTGTAGGAAAGAATGATAATTCAGATTTAGATATTCCAAAAGAAGTTAAAAATTTATTAGCTAAAACAGAAGAAGCGCTATACGCTGGAATTAAACAAGCAAGAGTTGGTAACAGGATTGGTGATATTGGTGCAGTTATATCAGAAATTGCAGAGAAAAACGGTCTAGCAGTTATTAAAGACCTTACAGGGCATGGAGTAGGTTATGGTGTTCATGAGGATCCATTCGTTCCTAATTGGGGGAATAAGGGTGAAGGTGAGCTAATAGAAGAGGGTCTTGTTATTGCAATTGAACCAATGTTTAGCCTTGGTAGCTCGTATATAAAGACCGCTAACGATGGTTATACCTATCTAACTGAAGATGATTCTCTTTCTGCGCAATTTGAACACACAATTGCAGTTACCGCTGATGGCCCTATTATTTTAACTAAGAAATAGACTTCTAGATTTGTAGGTTTTTGTTATAATTAAGACAATGAATTTCGAAAGACCTCAAAATAATCAAGAAATTAAAGATGAAAATATTGTAGAGCCAATTGAGTTGGTGCAAAAAATTACTGAAGAATCTTTGGATCAAGAAGAGTTTGAAAAAATTAAAAATCTGAAAGAAACAATTAGTGACCCTTATGAAGATTTTGAAAATTAAAGTTTTGGGTATTTATAATATATGGAAAAATTAGGACTTAACAAAATTGAAAAAAAATTCGAAAACCCACAAGAGGAGATAGAGTATTTACGTAAGCAGATAGAAGAAAAAGAAAAAGCTATTGAAGAAACTGGTGATAACCCTGATAGGGAAAAGGTTATTGAACACACTATTAATGAGTATAAGCAAAACAAACCAGAAGAAGTTTTAGAAAAAGGTAATGTTGTTCCTGAGAATACTCGCGAGGAAATTGTTTTAAAACTTCAGCCAGAAGAACATGATTCAAAGATTTCAGAATTGTTTGGAATTTTAGAGCAAAAAGGTATTTCAAATACCGTTGATATTGTAGAAAAAATGAACGATCCGCATATAAGTGATGATTTCCATCGTTTTCTGGTACAGTATTTAAGAGAAGGTTATACGGTCAAAGGATTAAAAGATAAATCAAAGCTAGAAAAAACCTTGAATAGAGTTTTATTTGAAATAACTCTACCAAACAGAGGTGGTGAAGATAAGCAACAAGATCTACAACAATTAATTTCTATGATGGAGCAATTCTACTCTGGTATGCTTTCGATTACAGATGGTGGAAAAAATGATTACCTGACATTTGAAATTGCTAATGCAGTTGGTAGTAAACAATTTATTTTTTACATTTCAGTTTCAGTTGAAAAAAGAGATTTATTTGAAAAACAATTTCTGTCATTTTTCCCAAATGCCAGGATTTTAGAACAAAGAGATGACTTTAATATTTTTAATAAAAACGGAACCGCTCTTGGTTCATATGCAGATTTAAGAACAACTGCTGCAAAACCAATTAGGACTTATGAAGATTTTCAAAATGATCCATTGAAAGTTCTTCTTAATGTCTTCTCAAAATTACATACAAAGGATGAAGGAGCTGCTATTCAATTAGTTTTTAAACCATCAGGGGAATTTTATGAGAAAAATTACTCTAAAGCCTTATCTAAATTAGAAAAAGGTGAAGATGCACACGATGAAATGTATATGAAAAATACAACATCAGATAAATTTGTTAACACAATATCAGGTTTATTTAATGGGTTTGGGGGTACTAGTAAAGAAGATAAAGAAAAAGAGGTTCCTAAAATTGATTCTTCTTTGGTTGATTTAGTTAGAAAGAAAATTACGAAACCAATAGTTTCTACTAATATTAGGGTTATATCTTCTGCACAAACCGAGAGTAGGGCAAAAGTGATTCTGGATGATATAGAATCTGCCTTTAATCAGTTTAATAGTCCAGTTTCAAACGAATTTATATTTGAAAACCCAAGGAAAAGATATATGAAAAAATTATTTAATGATTTTTCATTTCGTTCGTACTCGCAAGAGATAGAGGTCCCACTTAATATTGGAGAGGTGGCAACTATTATGCACTTCCCACAAGAGGGCACATCTATTTCATCACAACTTAAATCTAGTAATTTCTCTACAGCAGCACCTCCAATTAATCTTCCTGATCAAGGTATCCTACTTGGTACTAATAATCACCAAGGGACCGAAACAGAAGTTCGTCTTAGTAAAGAAGATCGCCTTCGTCACCTTTATACAATTGGACAAACTGGTACTGGTAAGACAAACTTTTTGAAGAGTTTAATAATACAGGATATTCAAAACGGGGAAGGTGTATGTATGATTGATCCTCATGGTTCTGATATCCAAGATGTTTTGGCTAATATTCCACCAGAGAGATATGATGATGTAATTTACTTTGATCCTGCAAATACTCAGAATCCAATGGCACTTAATATGCTGGAATACGATGTTAATTTTCCAGAGCAAAAAACATTCGTAGTTAATGAACTTTTCAATATCTTTATGAGGCTTTACGGTTCAAACCCTGAATCTATGGGTCCTATGTTCGAACAATATTTTAGAAATGCCACAATGTTGGTTATTGAGGATCCGGAATCAGGAAATACATTGTTAGATGTATCACGTGTGTTGGCTGATGCTAATTTTAGAGAATTAAAACTATCTAAATGTAATAATCCAGTCGTTAAACAATTCTGGGAAGAGGTCGCGGGCAAGGCAGGTGGAGAAGCTTCACTAGCAAACATCGTTCCGTACATTACTTCTAAATTTGATGTATTTTTAGCTAATGAAATTATGCGTCCAATTGTTGCTCAGGAAAAATCATCCTTCAATTTCCGTGACGTGATGGATAATAAAAAAATTCTACTCGTTAACCTTTCAAAAGGCCGTCTTGGGGACATTAACTCTAATTTAATTGGTTTGATTATTGTTGGAAAGATTTTAATGGCATCACTTTCTCGTGCAGATTCATATGGAAAAGATTTACCTCCTTTCTATCTTTATATTGATGAATTTCAAAATATCACAACTGACTCTATTTCAACAATACTTTCTGAGGCTCGTAAGTATAAACTTTCATTAAATGTTGCACATCAATTCATTGCTCAATTAGATGAAAAAATTAAAGATGCGGTGTTTGGTAACGTGGGATCAATGACAGTATTCCGTGTAGGACAAGAAGACGCAGAATTTTTTGCTAGACAATTTGAACCGGAATTTAGCGCGTCAGACATATCTAATATAGAAAACTACAATTGTTACGCAAAGATTTTAGCAAATGGTGTTCCAGTTAAACCTTTTAATTTTAAAGCAACGAAAGCACCAGATGGTAATGCAGAAGTAGTTAATCAACTAAAAGAACTTTCTTACCAAAAATACGGAAGACCAAGAGCAGAGGTTGAACAAGAAATTTTGAATCGTTATAAGAAACCAGAACCAGTGAGAGAAGAAAAAGAAAACCCATTTAAAAGTTTAAGATAAAATAATGAAAAAAGAAAAAACACTAGTAGTGATAAAGCCAGATGGAATTCAAAGAACGTTGGTAGGTGAGATAATTGGTAGACTAGAAAGGGTGGGGCTGAAATTGGTTGGAGTAAAAATGGTTATTCCTGATTCTAATCTAATTAAAAAGCATTATACAATCGATCCTGAATGGGTTGTTAAAGCAGGTAAAAAGTCCATTGACTCTTTTATTGATAAAGGTGAAGAACCGAAAACAAGAGATCCAAAAGTCGCAGGTGAAAAAATTTTAGATGTACTTGAAAAATATATGACCTCTGGTCCTGTTTTTGTAATGGTATGGCAAGGCGCTAATTCTGTTGGGGTAGTGAGAAAGATAGTTGGTCAAACTGAACCAATGTCATCTGATGTAGGAACTATTCGTGGAGACTTTGTTTTAGATTCATACAAGTTTGCTGACGTAGACGGAAGGGCAGTTAGGAATTTAATTCATGCATCAGGTTCGGTAGAAGAGGCTGAAAAGGAGATTTATCTATGGTTTGATGAAAATGAAATAATAAATTATAGGCTTGTTCAGGAGCAAATAATATATGACGTCAATTTAGATGGTATTATAGAATAGACTTGTTTATAAGCCTATAATAGGATTAAATAAAATAAAAATGAATTATCCTGGTGTTTTTTTAAATAAAAATATGCTATTATAAGGGAGGGTCATTGAATGAATACTAGATTAAATGGATCCTAAGGGAGTTCAAATCGTTTTCGAACCGTGGTTTGAGAACCGCGAGCACCCACCTGCTAATAGCTAGGATCTCATTCATGGCCCCAGTTAAAACACCGAGCATCTGCTCGGTGTTTTTGCTATAATTATTTTATTAATATGTTTTACAGAAAACCATTTTTCAAAGAGTTTTTTACACTATCTTTAGTGATTGCGACACTTCATTATGTATCTTTGGAATTATATTTATATTGGACAATATCTTGGTTTGATATATTAATGCATTTCTTGGGTGGTTTCCTAGTTGCAATATTTACAATTTTTATTTTATATTCATATAGTGATTTTGAAAATCTAAAAAAACATAAAATATTCTTATTTAGTTTAATTATAGGTGCAACATTAGTAGTTGGCTTAGGTTGGGAATTATGGGAGATATTTGTAGGATTTACTAATACCTTTAGAGATCTTAATGATACAATAATGGATATTGTTATGGATACAGTTGGTGCAATTTCAGCAATTTATTATTCTAAAAAAATATTATGGGAGAAAAAAAATTAAATTCAGATGATAAAATAAAGTTACATTTTTATGGTGGGGCGGAATCTGTTACAGGGTCAAACTTCGTTATTGAGTATGGAGATAAAAAAATAATGGTAGATTGCGGTCTTACACAAGGGGCACATTATAGAGATCCGGAAGATGATCCAAATAGGAAACCATTTAAATATAATCCATCTGAAATAGATTATCTATTAGTTACTCATGCTCATGCTGATCATATAGGTAGAATCCCAAAACTAGTTAAGGATGGCTTCAGAGGGGAAATCTACTCTACACCATCAACTAGAGATCTAACTGAGGTAATGTTTGATGATGCTCTGTCTGTTATTTCTAATTACGCACGAGAACATAATATAGAGCCAACCTACCATAAAGAACATGTAGAACTAGCTCTAGCTCTTTGGAAAACTATTCCGTATCATGAAGAAAAGGATTTAACAGATAGATTTAATGTTTATTTTAAAGATGCTGGACATATTTTAGGTTCTGCAATAGTTTATCTAAAAGATAAAATTGAAAATAAAAATATTGTATTTACAGGTGATCTTGGTAATACACCCACTCCTTTGATTCGTGATACAGAAAAAGTTGATGATGCAGATTTTCTAATAATGGAAAGTGTTTATGGTGATAGAAATCATGAAGGTAGAGCAGAACGTAAGGAAAAGCTAAAGATAACAATGAATAGAATAATTCAAAGGAAAGGTACTTTGTTGATTCCTGTATTTTCACTTGAAAAAACACAAGTTCTTCTTCATGAGATGAATGATTTAATTGAGGGTGGTGAAGTTCCTTCTGTTCCAGTATTTTTTGATTCACCACTGGGAATTCGTTTAACTGATGTATATGCTAATCAGTTCCAAAACTTTAATGAAAAGGTCCAAGAGAGGATTAAGGGAGGAGATGATATTTTTGATTTCCCTAAACTTAAAAAAACTTATGATAGAAAAGAGTCTATGGAAATTCATAGAACTCGAGGACCAAAAATAATTATCGCTAGCTCTGGCATGAGTATCGGAGGAAGGATTATGGATCATGAAAAACGTTACCTTAGTGATCCAAAGAACGCAATTCTGTTTATTGGTTATCAAGTGCCAGGAACATTAGGGCGTGCCATTAAGGAAGGGAATAAGACAGTAAAAATTGATAAGAAAAAAGTATATATCAAAGCAGAGATTGATGTTGTAAATGGGTATTCTTCTCATAAGGATTCAGATAATTTATTAAATTTTGCACTAGATAATGAAGGTAGAGTAGAAAAAGTTTTTGTTGTTTTAGGTGAATCTAAATCAGCAATGTACCTAACACAGAAAATAAGGGATAATTCTACTATAGATGCGGTCCACCCTAATGATGGGGAAACCGTAATTTTATATTAAGTAAAAATTTTAAAATATATTTATTAAATAACAATTAACAACAAAACCATGAAAACACTAATACAAACATCAAAAGTACTAATACTATCTATAGCCATACTATCAGTAGCAGGATACGCACAAGCTGTATGGAGTGATCCAAAGGAAAACCCCACAGGTGGAAACACATCTACACCAATTAACGTATCTACATCAAATCAAGATAAATTAGGTGGTTTCGGTGCAGCCGCTCTTGTTGGGGTATAATTACTTCACCAGAGTTTTGTCTAACGAATGATAGATGTATTACTACTTGGCCTACTGGTGGGGGTGGAGATGTAGATATTACAAACCTACAAAACAGAGTTACAGGTGAGTGTTCAATTGGTCAATCAATTATAAAAATTAATGCAGACGGTACTGTAGTTTGTGGGGATGCAGAAAATAATTTACCAAAGGGTCAATATTGTGGATATATTAGAGTTGCTCAACAGAGGGGAACAACACCGGCTCCAGACGATGGTTCAATAACCTGTGATGTTAATGGTGTTAGTTATTATCCTGGTATTTATGAATGTAAATACTTAGATACTGACATGACAGGTAGTTGTACATCTACTCGTAAATTAGGTTGTCCTACTGGTTTTAGTGAATCTCAGATTGGTACTGCCGATGCTATCAGTAATAACTTTAGAGGAGATGATATGTCAGCAATAAAAACTTATTCTTGTATAAAAACTTAAAAAAATATTATTATACTTATATTAAAAAACCACTCATCTCTGAGTGGTTTTTTTGATAAAATATTTTATTTAACTTCTTCAACTATTTTATCAAATACTTCTGGTTCTTTTTCTGCAATTTCTGCTAGAACCTTTCTATCTATCTCGATGTTTTTCTTCTTAAGAGATCCGATGAATTTTGAGTAAGATAAACCTTTTTCTTTTAGAACTGCATTGATCTTTGTAGTCCATAAGCGACGGAATAGACGTTTTTTAGAACGACGATCACGAAAAGCGTTACGTCCTGCGTGGGCGATAGCTTCGTTAGCTAGCTTTTCTTTATTTTTACGACCAAAACGAAAACCCTTAACCCTTGATAGGATATTTCTTCTTCTTTTTAATGCGTTTGTTGCTCCTTTTACTCTTGGCATGATATTAAAATTATTATTTTATATTAGCTAAAAACCGTCTTTTTTGACGATTTGTCATTTGAAATTCACGACCAGTTTTTTTGTCTAGTCTTTCTGTACCAGATTGCTTGGCATTAAAGTGGTTTTGACCAGCTTTTCTGGCAACAACTTTACCATTCCTAGTAACTTTCAGTCTTTTTTTGTATGATTTATTAGTTTTCATTATTTAGTACTCTCTATAATTAAAGCTAATCCTTTAGGATTCTTTTTTATTGGGTCTGCTATCTTGTATTCAGTAGTTATAAGCTTTAGGACACGATTAAGTCTTTCTTCTAGAAAGCTCTTATCCATGTACTTTGTTCTTCCTGGTAGGAAAAGTTCAGCTTTTACTCTGTGACCCTCAGAAAGCCATTTAGAAGTTTTTTTAGCCTTAACAGATAAGTCATTCTCGTCTGTTCCAATCTTGACCTGGATAGACTTCACCTCAACGGTATGTGCCTTCTGTTTAGCTTGCTTCTGCTTTTTCTTCTGATCATACAAAAACTTACCATAATCAGCTATTTTTGCAATAGGAGGTCTAGCATTAGGAGATATTTCAATTAAATCTAATTGAGATTCTTCAGCTTTTTTAATAGCTTCCCTGATATCTAATACACCAATATTTTCCCCTTCGGGTCCTATAACACGCACTTCTCTAGAGCGGATTTGATTATTAATTCTTGTTTGTTTATTCCTTGTCAATTTTTGTATGTTTATTAAAAAATGCTGCCTAATAGCAACTTGGGAAAAATATACCACAACTTACATTAAATTACAATGATTAAGGGGTATTATAGTAAAGTCTTCAGGTAAGTAATACTTTACTATATTCAAATGCTAGGTTATTATAATTAAATCAAAAAACTACTATGGAACTAAAAAATAATCTACAAAAAATAAGAAAAGAAAAAGGTATAACACAGGAGGAGATAGCTAAAAAGGTTGGTGTAACTCGTCAAACTATAATTTGTATTGAGCATGGTAATTGTTCACCTTCAATATCTGTAGCACTTAAACTTGGTAAGACTCTTGATGTCTGTGTTGATGACATTTTTAAAATTAAATAATCCACTAAAATAAAAACGCCTCACACAAAGTGCAAGGCGTTGAGTGCGACATCTGAATTAGATATCACGGGTAAAAAAAGAATTCAAGCTGCTATAGCTTCACCTTCTTCGGACTCAGGACTTTTTGTGGGGCTGCGCAAATGAGGATTCGCATCTTTGAATTCGTCTATGGCTTTACCCATGCAACCGGATTCTATGTAATGAAGTAATCTCTCACCTTGATTCTTTCTAGGATCATTGTGAAAATGTTCACCAGCATAATACGTATTATCATCGCTCCTTATTTCATCCAAGACCTTTTTGAGGGCTAAGTATAGTAGGGAATTCTTGAAAGGACTGTTTTTTGGTTCAGACATAGCAGAATTATCACCTCCATTTGCAATTATACACCCGTTATCAACAGATTTGACTGACTTATCCACAGTATGTCAACATTTACCAAATAAAGGGCTAAATAAGTTATAATTTAAGTATGAAATTAAATAACCTAAATAAAGACGAAAAACATGTAATTCTAGAAAAAGGTACTGAAAAACCTTTTTCGGGTGAATATGACAAATTCGACCAGGAGGGAATTTATACCTGTAGACAATGTGGAGCTTATTTATATAGATCTAATGATAAGTTTGATTCTGGTTGTGGTTGGCCAAGTTTTGACGATGAGATAGATGGTGCAGTTAATAAAACTACTGACGCTGATGGTACTCGCACAGAAATAACTTGTAATCGTTGTGATGGACACCTAGGACATGTTTTTGAAGGGGAAGGACTAACCAATAAAAATACTCGTCATTGTGTTAATTCTGTTTCAATGAAATTTATTGAAAAGGGTGAAGTAGAAAACATAGAAACTATTTATTTAGGTGGTGGATGTTTCTGGTGTATAGAAGCTGTCTTTAAAATGATTGATGGAGTTATAGAAGTTGTGTCCGGTTATGCAGGTGGAGAAAAAGACAATCCAGACTATCAAGAGGTTTCTAGTGGTGAGACAGGGCATGCAGAAGTTGTGAAAGTTTCCTTCGATAGAACTATTGTTTCATTGGAAAAAGTTTTAGATGTATTTTTTGATTCGCATGACCCAACAACATTGAATAAGCAGGGAAACGATATTGGTACTCAATATAGATCTGCTATCTATTGTGAAAACGAAAAGCAGTTAGATGTTGCAGAAAATTATATTTCAAAAAAACAAAAAGAGTTTAAAGATCCAATCATTACCCAAACTGCTGTTTTAGAAAAAATAGGTACAGGGAAATTCTATAAGGCAGAAGATTATCATCAGGAGTATTTTAAAAATAATTCTCAACAGCCATATTGTCAGTTAGTTGTAGCTCCAAAAGTGGAAAAGATCGAAAAGAAATATAAAAATAATTAAGAAGATGAAAAAAAGACCAAACACTATATGTGCTTGGTCTCGTGTATGTCTGGTCCTAGTTTTTCACGGAAATGTAAATTTGATTCATTGGTAATTCCACAACAAGGGCATTCACATAAATTAGAGGTCTCCACCTCACGATATCCTCTTAAAAAAGGTTTTTTAATTTTTTTGATTATATAACCATTACATTCATCGTGCTTTCCAGAACAACATACTCTACATATGTTAGTTTCATCGATCATAAAATACTTTTTTAGATTTCTACCAAATAGTATAGAATAAGTCTAATGAAAAAAGAAGTTTACATATTTTCTATATTAGTATTAATTTTAGTTATTTTGTTCTTTATTTTTAATAACAGTGAAATTAAAGTTAAGGAGTCGTATAATTATCCTCCTAAAAATAATACGGTAGTTGCTTTTGGGGATAGTCTTGTTGAGGGTTTTGGTTCCACTGACGGTGGTTTTGTTAGTGATTTAGAAAAACAGATAGGTATAGAAATAATAAATGAAGGTGTTTCAGGAAACACAACTGATGACGGTTTAGAAAGAATTGACGATGTGCTAAGACATAATCCAGGAGTTGTCTTGCTGCTTTTAGGTGGTAATGATTACCTTCGAAGAGAGGGAGAAGATCAGACTAGAGAAAATTTGTCACAGATAATAGAAATACTTCAGGACGACGGAATATTAGTTATTTTGTTGGGTGTAAGGGTAGGTGTTCTTAAAGATAATTTTAAAAATATGTATAAAGACTTATCAAAAGAATATAAAACAGTATTGGTTTCTAATGTCTTGGAAGGGCTTGTTGGTAATAGTGAATTAATGGAAGATATAATTCACCCAAATGATCTCGGCTATAAAATAATTGCTGACAGAATAGAACCAATATTGAGAGAAGTACTATTTTAAAATTCGGAGTGTTGGTTAATGTGAGCATTAATATCAACTACTGTTTTTAGAGCCAGTAGAAAAGTAATAGCAGAGCCATTAATTATTAGACTTTGTGTTGTTTGGTCTATATTTAACTCTGAAAGAATAACAGATATTAATCCTATTAATATTGAGCCGAAAATTATAAATGCATGCAGGGGGAATACACGCCTGATTATTATTGAGTCTATTTTTTTAATATTTAATGTTACTTTTCTATTAATAAAATATATATATGAGAATAAATGGTTTATAAAAAACATTAGACAGTAAGGTATTATTATTTTAAAAGTCTCTATACTTGGAAATCCTATAAAAAACAGATAAACAAAATGAAAAAAACCAAATTTAAAAGCAAAAAAAGAGGCCAGTGCGATATTTTTATAATGTTTCGGGGAAGAAATATCTTTAAATTCTTCTACGTCACCTTTATAATTTAGTATTTTAATTAAGACAAAAAAACCTATTATAAGACTCTGAAAATAAAATACAAACAGTAGGTTTTCGAAACTTATTTTTTCATATATTGATACTGCTATTATTACAATGTTAGGTATTAAAAGAGAATAAGAAGTAGGATCTTTTAATGCGATTTTTAATTTTTCTTTATTACTTAATTTCATTTAGTTTGAATTATACAGCATAAAATAGATATTGTTTGGTAATTGTTGTATTTTTATTCTAAAAAGAAGATGTTACAATTATTTTAATGAAAAGAAAAATTTTGTTACTTATATTGCTATTTATGATGGCTGTACTCTCTTGGTTGGCATGGTGGTGGCTTCAGAATCCAACTACTGAAAAGATAATGTATAGTTCTATTTCTGTATTTGTTCTATATTCCGTTTTCTCTTTTTTAATAAATGAAATAGGGTTGCGTTATCTTGGTACTTCAAAAATAAGATACTTGTTCCGTAAATCAGTATCTATGCTACTACTGGTAGTTATTTCTGCAGTTCTACTTAGAATATGGATACCAAATCCACAGGCATTAATTGTGGCATACGGTGTTATTGCTGCTGGTATTGCCGTATCTCTTCAGGATATTGTTAAAAATTTCATTGGGGGCTTAACAATATTTTTTGGTGGACTGTATCAAGTAGGGAATCGTATAGAGATAAATGGTACCGCTGGAGATGTAATTGATATTGGCCTTTTTAATACTACAATGCTTGAGATAGGTGAATGGATCGACGCTGATCAGGCAACTGGACGTATTACAATTGTTCCAAACGGAGCCGTACTAAAAGAACCAACAAAAAACTACTCAAAACAGCATAGTTATTTATGGGATGAATTATCAATCGTTATAACTTCAGAAAGTGATTGGCAAGAAGCGATGAGACTTATGTCAGAGATTGGTTTGAATCACACAAAAGATTTTGTTGAGGAAGCAAGCAAGAGCCTTACTAGATTAGAACGTTATTATTATGTGGAAGGTCATATTCTTGATCCTAATACATATGTAAAGCCAGATAATAATGGTTATAAATTAACACTTAGATATGTTGTTAATGCTTGGAAACGTAGAAGTACACATTCTGATATTTGGTCAGATATTCTTATAACTTTTGATGATCATAAACTGATTAAGATAGCACCTGTTACATATTCTGTTTACGAATACCCTAAAGTTAAAGGTAAATAATAATTTAAATAAAAAAGCCCCACCAATTTAATGGCGGGGCTTTTGAATGTGTGACCTTTATTATCTGCAACGGTATACGGGTCTTGGTGGTGGGCAGCGGTAAATTCTCCTTACTTTAACCATATGGTGTCTATCGTAACTGCGATAGATTCTCCGAGGTTGGTGGTAAGTGGGTCTGTGGTAACGATGACCGTGATGGTCTCCGCTACTAATTTTTATTCCAAAGATAAATCCACTTTGTCTTTGTCCTGCATCAACCAAACTAAAGCTTGATAGAAATACTGCAAGTAAAACTACAATGAACTTCTTCATAATCCTATACCTTTCTAATATTTGAAACAAAACCGTTGATTTTAAGTAAAATATCAACTGAAAAATTATGTTTCTAATCTTTTTGCATCCTAGCATATTGTTAAAAAAAAGCGATTGATTTTAAAAAACAGTTAGAATATTAAGTTGTGCTAGGTTAAACACATAAAAGTTATATAATTAAAATAGATTTATTAAAATAAATAAAAAATATGCCAATAATAATCGGAATACTTTTAGTTTTAGGTGTGGGAGGAGGTACTGTCGCAGTATCTGGTTCAGCTGTTCCTGGAGACGCATTGTTTCCTGTAGAGAGAATAGTTGAAAAAACTCAACTTGCTTTTTCTGGTAAAGAGAAAGATATAGAGCTAAAAGCTAAATTTGCAGAAGAAAGAATTGATGAGGTTGAAGAGCTATTATCTAAAAGATTGAAAGATACAGACGAAAGTGACGATGTATCAGACGATGAATATGATACAGACTATACAGACGATGAAGATGACAAAGATGAATATGTTAAAAAAAGTGATGAAAATATTGAAGAAGGCCTATCTTTAGCAATAGAATTACTAGATGGAAACGATGCACAATATGCGGGTCTAATTTCTAGACTTAATGAACTTTTAACAGATTTACCAGACGATTCTGAATACAATATCAAATTGTCAGATAATGGAGCATCTTTTGTTAAATTTAAAGAAGAAGATGACGGGTCAAGTAAGTTTGAATTTGAAGTAAAAGAACTAAATGGGGAGAAGGTCCTTGTTAAGCAAAGGGTAGAAGGAAATAAGGTAGAAGTAGAAATGGAAAATGAGGATGGAAAATTTAAATTAAAAATTGAAGACGATGGGAGAGTAAAAATAGAACAAGAAGATTCAGATGAAGACTCAGATGACGATATAGATGAAATTGACGATGACTCAGACGATGATGGTATAGATGAAGATGATGAAGACTCAGATGACGATATAGATGAAATTGATGAAGATTCAGATGAGGAGGAACTAGAAGATGAAGATGATGAAGAGTTAGAAGTTGAAGAAGAAGATAATTTATAAAGTTATAATAAATAAAGATTAATAAAAAACACTCAGTAAATACTAGGTGTTTTTTAATATTGTGGACACCGTGCTTTATTATTGGAACCACCTAGAACACTGGGTATATGAGAAGTATGAAATGATATGTGAAGCAGAGAGTGGGTAATATAACCTTGTGAATAAAGGATAGACTGTGGTGATAAGTATCACATATAGTTAATTAAATAAGATATACTTAGGTTATATGGAAAACGAACAAGAAAATAACATAAATGAAGTAACCGAAGAAAAGTCACAAAATAATGAATTAGAATCTCCTAAGAAGAAAGAATTTTTTATAAGTTTAATAATATTAGTTATTTTAGCTATGTTAGGAACTACTGCTTATTATTTTTATGGCGAAGATGGTGATGATATCGGCAATAATGAACCTGTTAATAAAAACTTACTTAATGATTGTGACAATTTATATTGCTACTTTGATAACATTAATGAATTATCAGATAAAAATGTGGTTGAATGTAGAGATGAAAATGATTTTTTTAAATTAGTTGTTGATAATAAAAATAAGAAAATAAAATCAGAAGCGAAAGTAGATGATGAAACAACTCTATATACTTATACAGAACACGAAATAGTTTATAGTTGGAATTCAGCTGATGATCGAGTTGATATGTTTTATAACTCGTTTAAAAAAAACATAGATAATCTAAAACCTTCATTAAATCCAGAAAAAATTAATTGTTTAGTTGTTGGTAGAGAAGAAAATATTCTTAATGATCTTTCTAAAGAAGATATACCGCCTATTTCTATAAAATTAGAGTTCGGTGGTATTAGTGGAATTGATAATGATTTCTTGGATTATAAAGAAAATACTGAGTATGGAAATGAAGAAATTGATTTAACAAATGAATATGATTGGTCTTCAAAGGAGGTCTCAATAAAAATACCAGGGACTTTATTTAATGATTATAATAAGAAAGAAGAAACTTTATTTGAAGGTATTCTTTATGAAACGTCTTTTGATCTTGACCCTAAACAAGATTATGGTCCGCACCCAAGTTTTGCATATTGGGAATTTATTTCAGTTGATGGCGAAATTATAAACAGTGAGCCTATAAGTGATTTTTCTATTAAAGATTATGATGATATTTATTATTGTGTCTTTCACGACTCTATTAGAGATGAATATGGTCCAAAATATAATATAATTGGTACCGCTTTAAAAAACCTTAATACACTTGAAAAAGTTGAGTCTATAATTTCTATATATGAATTGAATATTATAGACGATAAATATAAAGTTGTTTATTTTGTAGAAGAAGTTTTTTACAAAAAAGATGATGATTGTGAAGGTAATAAATGCTACTACAATTATAAAAAAAGATATCAGGTATTTGAATCAAATATTTACAACAAATAATATTTTATGGACACCCCGGGAATAGATTGGAACCACTTAGAGCACTGGGTTTATGAGAAATATGAAATGGTATGTGAGGTAGAGAGTGGGGAATCTAGCCTTGTAATTAAAGGATAGAGTTTGGTGATAAGTATCACATATAGTTAATTAAATAAGATATAATTGGTTTATATGAAAAAAGATAAAATTAATAAAAAAGATATATTTTTTTCTGGTCTAGGTGCGTCTTTGTTTTTATTCTTAACTTTACCGACTATCGTTCTATTTCTAATCGTTGTGTTTTTACTTGATACACCAGGAGAATTTTCTTATGGAATGTTTGATGGTTTATTAGAAATTTTGGTTTTATTTTTATTTTTTATCTTAGCTATAATTATTAATAAAAAAATAAAAAACAAGAAGTAGTTTTAAAAATGTGGAAACGGCGGGAATCGAACCCACGTCCAAACAAGATAAACAAATGAATCTACAAAGCTTAGTTTATTTTTTGATCTCGATCATTGTTCTGGAAAATAAACAAAACGAACAATAATCCAGCTCGTAGTTTCGGATAAGAACGCGAGCAGCGAACTTAACCTATCCTGAATTTCGTCGCCTTAGTCATCCAATCAGGATTCAGACGGTAAGACGTCGCTAGCTATTTAAGCTAAAGCGAATGCAAAGTCTCCAACCTTAAAAGGTGAAGTAATTTTGTTTTTTGCATTTGAATTTTCTAGCAGTTTAAAGATTTACTAGAGATCTGCTTTGCACATATGTTTACGATTTGTTTGTCTAAACCGATCGTCCCCTAAAAGGGCATCATCTGTCCCAGCTTAAAGCTAAAACGGTAAGATACCAAAACTGATGCCACCCTCATAGGGAATCACTTTATGACTATCGTATTTTTTTCAATGTTCTATGAATTTCTCGATCTGCTTCACGACGCTTAATTGTCTCACGTTTATCTCGAGACTTTTTACCACGTCCAACTGCAAACGAAACTTTCACTTTATTACCCTTATTATACAATGAAATAGGTACTAATGTCAACCCTTTCTCATTTTCTAAATTAGCTAATTCACCTAGCTCCTTTTTGGTTAACAACAGTTTTCGGGGCCTATCCTGAATATAATCATCAGGAGTATTGTTAGCTTGGTAAGGAGGTATATCTAGACCAACTAAAAAGGCCTCCTTTCCGCGTATTATAATATAAGAACCAGAAAGGTTACCCCTCTTTTCTTTAAGGGATTTTACCTCAAAACCTAGTAATTCAATACCTGCTTCATACTTGTCCTGAATTTCGTAACTGAAAAAGGCTTTTCTGTTGTCTACTAAAACTGCCATGGGCTTATCTTATCATAATTTTTATGTATAATGGGGGAACTATGAGCGATAAAAAAGATAAAAAAAGAGGACAAAAAAAGACTAAAAAACAGGTTGCTAAAAAAAATATAAGAACAATTTATAAAATTAAAAAAGGTGGTAAGAAGAAAACTCCAAAAAGTTTCTGGAATAATCTCTTTACAACAATATTAATAATTCTAACTATAACCCTACTTTATTCTTACGTAGTGGAAGATCAGAAGGATCAACAAGAAATCGCTATTTCTCAATTAGCTAAAGATGTTAAAGAGCAAAAAATTGAATCTATTATTGTGCGAGGTGAAGAAATAGAAGCAAATTACTTAGAGTCTGAAACATTATTCATTTCTAAAAAAGAAGCCGGAACTTCTATTTCTGAGACATTTACTAATTACGGTGTAACACCTGAGCAATTAGGGGGTGTAACAATTGATATTAAGGATCAAACTGGTTTTGGTTATTGGTTACTGGTTGTTGGTCCATTTCTAATTCCGTTATTCTTTATTATCTTTTTGATTTGGTACTTAACTCGTCAGGTTAAGGGTGCTGGGATGCAGGCTTTCACTTTTGGTCAGTCGAATGCAAAAATGTTGAATCCGAAGGATAAGTCAAAAGTTACTTTCAAAGATGTTGCTGGTTCTGAAGAAGCAAAACAAGAACTAAGTGAAATTGTTGAGTTTTTGAAAAATCCTAAAAAATTCCTAGACATTGGAGCACAAATTCCAAAAGGTATTTTAATGATGGGGGCACCTGGAACAGGAAAGACATTACTCGCTAGAGCAACAGCAGGTGAAGCTGGAGTTTCTTTCTTCTCAATCTCTGGTTCAGAATTCGTAGAAATGTTTGTCGGTGTTGGTGCTAGTCGTGTTCGTGACTTGTTCAAGGTTGCAAAGCAATCTGCTCCAGCTATTATCTTTATTGATGAAATTGATGCTGTAGGTCGTGCTCGTGGAGTTGGGACTGGAGGTGGAAATGATGAAAGAGAGCAAACACTAAACCAAATTCTAGTTGAAATGGATGGTTTCGAACCAAATGACAAGGTTATTATCATGGCTGCAACAAACAGACCTGATGTTCTAGACCCAGCTATTATGCGTCCTGGACGTTTTGATCGTCGAGTTCACATTGATCTGCCTGATAGAAAAGACCGTGTAGAAATTATAAAAGTTCAATCAAGAAAAGTTCCTCTTGCAGAAGATGTTAATTTCCAAGTTCTAGCTGAGAGAACTCCTGGTTTCTCTGGGGCTGACTTATATTCTTTAGTTAATGAAGCTGCAATTTTAACTGCTCGTGAAGATAGAAAAAAAGTTTCTCAATTTGATTTAATACGTTCAATCGAAAAAGTAATGCTAGGTCCTGAAAGAAAAAATCATCTTCTATCTAAAAAGGAGAAAAAGGTGACTGCTTATCATGAAGCAGGGCATGCAATTGTTGCATCAGTTCTACCAAATGCTGATCCGGTTCATAAAATCTCAATTATCTCTCGTGGACGTGCCGGTGGTTATACTTTGAAGCTACCTACAGAAGATCGTAAACTACAAACTCGTCAGGAATTCCTAGATGATCTGGCTATGACAATGGGTGGTTATGTTACCGAAAAAATGTTTTTTGGTGATGTTTCAACCGGCCCTTCAAACGATCTTCAAGTCGCAACCGCAACTGCTCGTGACATGGTAACTAAATATGGAATGAGTGAAAAATTTGGTCCTATTGCTCTTGAATCAAATTCTGGAAAGACTTTATTTGGGCAAGGTGTTGATGATAAAGATTATTCAGAAAAGGTGGGTGACGAAATCGATGAAGAAGTAGCAAAGCTCTTGAAACAATCACTTGAAAAAGCAGAACAAATTATTACAGAGAATAAAAATATTCTTGAAATTATTGCTAAAAAACTTCTGGAGGTTGAAAATCTTGAGAGAGAACAATACGAAGCAATTCTAGATGCACACGGAGTTAACTATAAAAACAAGGATGCTGATAATTCAGTTTCTGAAAAGACAAATATTGACAATAACCATAATAACTAGTATTGTCTGAAACAGAATAATTCTGTTCTATATATCATACAAACAACTAGGAGGTTAATTGAATTATATTAAAAATAAAATATCTGTCTTTGTCGACAAAACTCTAGCTCTATTTCTTATGTTATTTACGAAAAGTAAATTTCATAGTCTTATATTTCGATTAAAAATATATAAGACACTAAACAAGAGACTTTACGTTATGACCTGGGATGAGGTTGTTAATTACTTAGTCTTTTGTCATCAGCAATTTGAATTCTCAATTAAAGACGACGCCAAAAAAGAAAATTACAAAATTTTGGATTTATCAGAATTTGTAACATGTATCGGTTGGAAAATTTACTTTACTGAATTAAAAAAGAGTTCTGAACGTAGGCATCTTTTGATAATTTTTGAAAGGGATGAGATCGAGAAATTTAAAGATGATATAGGTTACTCTGTTCATGGAAAGTTAATCTCTGTTAAAGATTATGATCAATTACCAACGAATGAGGTAAAATCTATTTTGGATTTAATTGAAACAATTAAGTTTGATTCACCTGCACATAGGGTGGAGACATCAAAAATAGAAGAGGTAGTATAAGCTACTTTGATACAAGCGGGGAAACCCGCTTTTTTCTTTGACAATTATTTTTTTATGTATAGTGTTTATAAAAGTTGAACATTAACCATTAAATAGGAGGTAAAGCATGAGATTCTTATACTTTGTAAGAAATATGACAGATTTGTTTTTTCAGTTTCTACTAATAAAGCCAATAGAATTTTTCTTAACTATCAAAACAAAAGATCCGCTAGAAAAAATTTTTAAAAAACTTCTTTATTGTCAAAAAAAGAAGAGATTTATGAAAATTTATTATCGTATCTATCAAAGATCATTAAATGACCTTTCTTGTCTTATTAAGGAGTTTGTAGATGAGTCAAACTGGCATCATTATCAAGAAAATGATGAGCGCGAACTAGAAATTTTTTCAAAAGAAAGTATCCATTGCGATATTTTTAACTTGAGAATTTTAATGGACTCAGAAAAGACTATTACATACTGTGGTTGTCAGCAGATATTTTCTGTGGCAATTTGTAATTCAGACCAGAAATTTCTAGAGACATATATTAGTGTTGATGATGTCTATGGTGAAGTAAAAGAAAGGCCGTTTAGTTTTCACTCTGATGAAGCTAGAGAAGAAGTCATCTTTTATGATCTTGTAGATTGTTTTAGTAAAATATGTAAAACACATAACCAATGCCCCGAATAGGGGCATTTTTTCTTTGACAATTATTTTTAACAACGGTAATGTAAATTTAGAATTTTAGAAAGGACATTATATGGATTCAGTTAGGAGAGTTAATGAAATAATTAACGCAGTTCAAAAGAGACCAAGAAGTAAATCTACAGCAGAAGTTTTCTTGGAGTATCGAAAAAATATGGAAAATTTTTATAAATTGTTGTATGAGACCCTTTATGAATTTGATTGGTATTTTAAATCAAGTTCTCGTGTCCTAAATTGTTCAATTGAAATCTATCGGGAAAGTTACATACTTTTCTTTGGTGGTTATAAAATTAGACTTTTAAGTACTGAGAATATAAAAGTTGACGGAAGTGTTTTTCAGTCAATTGAGATTATAATTTTAGGTTCAGTTAAAAAACCTATATTTATTCAAAAGTTTCATTATGATTCTGTAGAAACTGAGAATGTTATTGATGTTATTGATGACTGTAATTTCAAGTTCTATAAATCAACTTACGAACTTTGGTCTGCTCTTTGTGTTATACAGTACAAAATAGAAGGAGGTGAATCCTGATTTATCTTCTTAAACAAAAGGACGTCGTACAACGTCCTTTTTTATTTGTGCACCCAACAGGACTTGAACCTGTGACCGCGGAGATATAAGCTCCGTGCTCTACCAGCTGAGCTATAGGTGCTTTTCATAAATCAACAAATTGATTCATGTATGTGAAATATTAATCTGAAATGGAATAAAAATCAATTTTTTTTAAACCTATTCAAAATGGATATCTCTTTTGCTCTCTAATTTCTTCTTGAGTGTAGGGAAGTTTTTAAGGGGATTTTTCTTTTTAAATTCTTTAGTAATCAATTTATTTGATTCTTCTCTGGCAGCTTCAACCATTTTAATATTTTTAATTGCCTCCATTCCAATATCTGAAATACCCCATTGCTTGTTACCAGCTAGCTCACCTGAACCGCGAAGCTGTAGATCGTGCTCAGATAATTCAAAACCATTTTTCGAAGTTTTAAGAGCCTGAAGGCGATCGATTGTCTTCTGGGTATTTGATTCTGTAAAAATATAACAATAGGCTTGATGGTTACTTCTTATAACTCTACCTCTTAATTGGTGAAGTTGGGCAAGTCCGAATCGCTCAGCTCCCTCAATAATAATCATTGTTGAATTGGGGACATTAACACCGACTTCAATAACAGAGGTGGAAACTAGTATATCAATTCCTCCATCCTCAAACTCTTTCATGATTGAATCTTTTTCGACTGGCTTCATTTTTCCATGAATCATTCCAATTTTTAATTCTGGGAATATTTTTTCTTGTAGATATTTCACTTCAGTTTTTACAGACTTAACATTTAAAGTATTTTGTTTATCGGGATCTGGTTCATCAATACGAGGACAAATAACATAAGCTTGTCGACCGTTTTTAATTTCTTTTCGAATTTTTTCATAAGTTTCATCTCTCTCGTTTTTTAAAACAATATCTGTGATAACAGGTTTTCGTCCTAAGGGCATTTGGTCAATTATGGATAAATCTAAGTCACCATAAATTGTCAGCGCGAGAGTACGAGGAATAGGTGTGGCAGTCATTGATAGTAGGTGAGGAGCAAAGTCTTCTTTCTGTGCTAGTTTTTTCCTTTGTTCTGTTCCAAATCTATGTTGTTCGTCAATAATAACTAATGCTAAATTTTTAAACTTAACAGTTTTCTGAATAAGAGAATGGGTTCCAATTAGAATAGGAATATCTCCACTTTCTATCCATTTCAAAAGTTGGGCTCGAGATATTTTAGTTGCTTCTGTAGGTGAGACTTTTGAGGGAAATTTATAGCAGCCTGAACCTGTCATTAAACCAATTTGAACTCCTGTGTTTTCAAAATATTTAATAAAGTTTTCAAAATGTTGTTTGGCTAGAATTTCTGTTGGAACCATATACGCTGTTTGAAGTCTTCCAAACTTGTGATCCTTGGGACTAGTTTTGGTAACTGCGTAAACTGCAGCAGCAGATACAACAGTCTTTCCAGAACCCACATCACCTTCAAGCAGGCGAGACATAGGTTCAGGGGTCTGAATGTCCTCTAATATCGTGTCCACAGCCTTCTGTTGCGACTCTGTTAGATCAAATGGGAACCTTGACAGGAAATCCTTAATCGAATCACCAGCGTCATCAATAATGTATGAATCTAGACTTTTTGCTTGCTGTCTTTGAATTTGTTTTTTAAGCTGGATATAAAATATTTCTTCGAAAGCGAACCTCTTTCTAGCTGATAAAGCATCTCTTTCTTTTTTAGGGGAATGAATCCAAATTAAGGCAGTTTTTAATTTTGGTAAGTTATATTTTTCTAAAATGTTCTCAGGAATTGGCTCCTCAAGTTTTTCAAATAAATCACTTTTAATTATTTTCTGGATTGTATAGTAAATCCAATTAGATGTAATACCTTTTGATTCTTTATAGACTGGAGATAGAAAATCATTATCTTCTGTATTAAAAAGGGAATCAGATGAGCCGACTTGAATACTTTCAACTTTTTCAATTTTAGGGTTGTTAATAGTTAATGTTTTTGATTTTGTTTCACCAATCTCGCCGGTTAAACTTACTAAGTCATCTTTCTGGAACATTTTTGCTATGTATGGTTGATTAAACCAAATAGCTTTTATTTTTCCTGTGTCATCTTCGATAGTTGCTTCTGATATCGCTACTCTACTTTTGTATGTTTTTTTGAGATCAATCTTTTTAATTCTCCCATAGACTGTGGCTCCAGATTTTGGTTGGAGGTTTTTTATTCTGACCACATCATACTTATCACCATATCTTGTAGGGAAGTGATAAAGGAGATCCTGTATAGTCTCTATCTTTAATCTACCAAGAGCCTTTCTCTGGGACTCTACAGTTCTGAAGTTTTCTATAATCTTGTCATCTAGATTCATATGCTGATTATAACATTTTGGTTTGCTTTATTTTTTAATGTTAGTAATATCGATATTAGAACAATTCTGTTCCGAAACAATCATTTAAAATGAAAGGTTTAAATTATGAAAATACTCGTTGCTGGTCAGGGACCTATGGCAAGAGAGCAAATAAAACTTTGCTCTGAAAGAAAAATTAATTGCACACATATTTGTGAACCAATTGATCTTAAATCCGAAAATGTTCCCAAAATTAGTAGTGATACAGTCATTATTCATTTTGGCACTGGACGACTTATACCCTACTTGGATGAGCTTTCATCTCGGGCCAAGATTCCAATGATTCAAGGTTCTAGCTATGAACTTGCAATTGATGAGATGGTTAAGTGCAATGGATCACATATTGTCCATGCACCCAATCTTTGTCTGCCGATAGCCTCTACAATTGATCTTATCGCCGAAATGGTCGTTAAGTGGAAAAAGTTTACTAAGCTTGAGATTGTAGAGTCTCACCAAAAGAAAAAGCAAGATGTCTCAAAGACGGCAAAAGTGATCGCTAAAAAAGCTGGGATTGATGAATCTGATATCGTTTCGTTTCGAAAGGAAATTGAACAATTAATCTTTGGTGTTCCACCTGAATTCATTGACGGTCATGCCTATCATCATTTCATTGCTACAGCTGACGGCGTAAAGCTTAAGTTGTGTACTGAAGTTCATGGTAGAAGAACCTATGCCGACGGTGCACTGAAAGTTGGTCAAGCACTTTTGGACAATCCTAATTTGGTTGATTACGGTATTACACCTCTTACTGACATCATCGACCAGTTAGTCTAGTTCATTTTTTAAACAAAACCGCTGGTTACAATCCAGCGGTTTTTTATTTACAAATTTTATTTTTTCAAATAATTTTTAATATAAATAATAAGAGTAGTTACTATCAATAACCCACCTAATATAGCAAATAGAATACTCCCACCATTTAAGTTTGAAAATATAACTCCAATACCGGCCCAGATCATGACACCTCCATACCAAAAACTATAGTTAGTTTTTCTAAAGTAATAAAGTGTGAAAGTGGCGATACAGAAAAACAGAATTCCGTTGCTTAATAAATTAATTAGATCAGTAGAGATTAATGTTTTTTCACTTAATAATGACTGAATGTTAAGCCAGCTAGCGATACCTGTCCAGGCGGCGTAAGGGAAAAGGATCTTCTTAGATAAAAGGGTGTTTAAACTATTCTCATCATCTTTTGCTCTTATTACAAATGTAAAAGAAATTGCCATTAAAAATAGTATTGGAATAGTTAGCCATACAAATATATTATCCAACCCGGCAAAGTATAGCCATGAAACAGAACCAAGAAATCCAACTATAGCCGGTACACGAGTTTTCTTAAGTAATTCGTTTTCATATTTTGGTATTAATTGATAGATAGCGTAAATAAATGAAAGGGTATAGATAAGACCCCAAATACTAAAAGCCCAGCCGACAGGTTGAATGAAAACTTGCATAATTCGCTCTGAAGTTTCAAAGGTTCCAATACTTAGGTATGCTGGCGCTACGACTTGAGTTATTGCAGAAACTAAGACTAATATTTTTAAAAACATAATGATTAATTAATTAGTAATTTATATTTAGATTATCATATTACTGAGATGCAATCGATTTTGCTATTTCCTCACGCATTTCATTTGTAAGTTTAAAGTGAAAAGTGTTTGGTATTTGGTTTTTTGAAAAAGACTTATCTTCCGGATGATTTATTCCATCTTTAGTACCTAAATAAATGGTAGCTGTTTCTGTTGATGCAAAACGTAACCTGTCACAACCTCTTGAATGACCAATCCAAATATCAGCGCCTTTTGGTGTTGTGTATGGCTCACCAGTATCAAAAGAAGTTTTATAACCAAGCTCTTCCAGGAACAACTTTAAGTCATTGTAGAATTTTTCTGCAATCTGGTTACCTTCAATAAATTTTGGGTTACCCTTAATTATTATTGCTGTTTTCATATTTTAAATATAGCATGTTCGGACCATTTAATTTATGATAAAATTAATTCACTTAAATGAACATGCAAATAAAAAAATCGATTCTAGTAACCTTTGTATTATCAGCTGTTTTTTACTTAGCTTTTAATTTAAATAATCTTGTTCAAGAAAATACTAGCTCTTTATTAGCTACAGTCTTTTTTAGTAAAAGTGTTGATAGTGTCGAATTACTGAGTAGATATGATGAAGTAGCCGATACTAAAAGCAGAAGAAGAGCAAAGGAAAATAATATTAATATTATGATAGTTCCTGGCCACGATAATGATAATTCCGGGGCAATGGTTGGTAATATTAAAGAATCAGAAATAAACTTAGATTTAGGCTTAAAATTAAAAAAATTACTTGAAGAAGAAAAGGGTATTGATGTTTCTATTATTAGAGATCAGAAGGGGTATGATAGTGATTTTGAAAAATATCTTAAAAATAATAAAGATGAAATATTAGAATTTGTTAATTCTCAAAAAACAATTATGAGGGATTTAATAGAAGAAGGTAAAATTGAAAGTTATTTTAATACTCACGGTAGAGAGGCTCTACCTGAGGTTGTACAAACTCTCTACGGTATAAATAAATATGTTAATGATAAAGATTTTGACATTGTCATGCATATTCATTTTAATGATTATCCAGGCAGGGTTGGAAAAGTTGGTAAACATAACGGTTTTGCTATATATGTTCCAGAAGGGCAATACTCAAATGCTGAAGCTAGTTATGATTTGGCCGAAAAAATTAAGGATCAATTAGCAGTTTTTCTTCCGGAAAGTAGCTTGAAGCAAGAAAAATATATAACAGAAGACCAAGAATATATTGCTATTGGAGCTTATAACACAGTTGAACCTATTTCTCTTCTAATAGAATACGGGTATATATACGAGTCACAATTTACTGATTATGAAACTGGCCCTATTTTTATATCAGAACTAGCCAAGCAAACATATTACGGGATTACTAATTATTTAAATGATAAGGATAAAATAACTAACAATTTTTTCGAAGATTTAGAAAATTACGATTGGGATCGTGACTTACAAAATGGAGATCGTGGTGTCGATGTTTTAGCTTTGCAAAAATATTTAATGAGTAAAGATTATTATCCTCATAATAATAACTTGAACTTGTGTCCATTGTCTGGGTATTTTGGTGATTGTACAGAAAAAGCTTTGCAAAATTACCAAAATGATAACGATATAAAATCAACAGGATATTTTGGCAGTTTAACCAAAAAAATAATTAAATAAATTAGGTATTATTGGAATTAAGATCACACCGATACTTTGTTCTTACTGCGGGCCACGTGGGTTAAGTACACAAGGGTTGGGGAGTTGCAAGGGTATTCTAGAGATAATTAAGTAAAATTAATTAAGAGTGTGGGTTAGACCTCAAATGCCAACAAATACAACACTATAAAAAGATGGGTTATTTTCTGTGAATGGGACAAATGGGACACAAAAAAGGTATATTTGAGAATGTCTCATTTACAGATAAGATGATTAGCATTACAGGGGGGGGGTTGACAATAATTTTAAACATGCTATGCTCTGTTACAGAATAAACACAGGGTTACTGGGACATCCCGCTCGTTGCACCATTAAATTCAATTTTACTTGAATTTAGTAACGATGATTCAGTGCTAGCGTAATGAACTAGCTTGAGAGAAACTGAATTATACAAGGCAAAAACCTTAAAACTACTTTCTCATTATAACGGCCCACGGTTGAGAAAGAACAATAGACAGTGGTGAGTAAACTGAAAATGGAACTAGTAAGTTTACAATATAAATGTTCCACCCCTATCCAGGTAATGCTGATAGGGGTTTTTTGTTAAAAATATTTGACATAATTATATATATGTGATATATTGGTAATTGTAACTGCCAAGGCAAATCTGCTAAGGGATATCAATTACAACTCGTACCTTACAATCGTACTGGCATACGTAAAAACGCCTAATAAAACTATGAAACTTACAGATAAGACTGCTAAAGAACTTAAGAAATCAATCCTTGAATCGATATCTAGCTGGGTTGACGATGAGTTTGATAACCATCGTGAACATAACTTCTCAGAAGAGAAAGCTGAAGAGTTTTACAAGTATAATCTTGATAAAACCATGAATGCTTTCAGTGAAGATCTTGATGATCTTCTTACTTCAGACATTCCTGATGAAGAGAATTATGACGAATTCCAGACACTTTTAAAGGTAAAACTTGAAGATGATCATGGAAAAGTTGTAGATATCTTAAAAGGGCTTGAAGCTCAAGTTGATGTAAAAGCAAAGAAAGTTTTTTTGTTACATCAAATTTTTACCGGTGAAGACTTTAAGATTTCAGGAAATGAATATGGAGTAGTTGTTGCTACCACTAAAGCCTTAACTGGCAAAGAAGAAGCAACAACTGAAGAAATATCTTCTTCTATTACATCTAAAGGATATCAGTTTTGTCCTATAGAGGTTACAACTCAATTCCTTGTTCATTATTCTGAAATACTCAGAGGTGATGACATTCGTGTAATTGGAAAGAAGTTTCCTTCTAGTAGGAATGATGTGAAGAATGACATTTTCACTTATCCCATTTTTAACATTGATTCTTCTGATGCAAGAGGTCCTTGTATTCTGACGGAAGATGTTAAAGATTCTTCGCATGTAATGTGGGAATCTAGAGATTGGTGGCTCTTTGTTTCTGATAACACAGATTCTTAATAAATTTCCTTTTAAAGGAAAATAGCAGTATCTCTGCTAGGTTCGCGATTAACCTTAAAATCGTTCTGTCGACAAGTGCGTACTTGTCCTGATGAGTCCAAAAGGACGAAACAGAAACTGTACATTACAATCGCCCGCATGCGTATACTTGCTTTTGATAATTATGAATATTGTAAAAAAAATTGAAATCGCAGTAGATGAATTTAGAAGTACTACACTTCTATTCACTGATGATGGATACTGTGTTGAAGCTGAAAAAGGCGGAGATATCCATAAATGGTCATTCGGTACACCATTTCGCGCAACAGAATTGACTACGTCTGAACGTAAGGAAATTGATGACGCAATACAAAGTTGTTGTTGGCAGGGTAGATAGTTATATCTACAAACTACAATTTCAATAAATGGGGTACACACACTACCTGGCAACAGAATCGTGTGAATAGGATTACAACATTAATCCTTCTGTCCGAGAATATTCTTTTCTCGCTGATGAGTCCAAAAGGACGAAACAGAAACTGTACATTACAATCGCCCGCATGCGTATACTTGCTTATTACAATCATGAATAATAAATTAACATTTTATTCGAAGCTTCTGAATTTTTTCATGCATAATGATTTTTCAGAAGACCATGCAAAGGCCATAGTCGAAGTCTACAACTCTTCTGAAGGGGAAATAACTCTTCCAGATGTAAGTTACGACAACTTGATGCTTTGGCACAAAGAATACATGGATCCAAATATTGATGGAGATTCTGGAATTGAGAGAATGGAAACTATTACAGAATATGTATTTAGTGACCTTGCTCCTCAAATGCGCAACGATGCGGTCCAAAATCTTTTTGAAGAATGGAAAGAGGTAGCTGGTCTAGCAGACAACAACGATATCTTTATTCACTCCAGAAAGGTGAATAAATTCGGTGACAAGTCTGGCTCGATTACTCTAGTCGTTAATGACACTAGTCTTTTTCAGAAATTTCTTGAAAATCCTGAAGGAGATTGGCACGTTCACTTGAGTGAGCAATAAAGCTAAACCTTACCAACAACCCCGTAACAGATAATGCTGACGGGGTTTTATTATTGTATAGAAAAGCCCCTGCAAACTAGTTTGCAGGGGCTGTAAATTTAATTAACTACTTTAAAAGGCAGGGAAGTATGTTTGTTTTTCAATTATTTTAGCAAAACCAAACTCTTCTAATTCTTCAGGTTTTAAGGAAAGACTACCTTTATAGTATAGTCGTGTGAACTGTTTTGAATTCAATGTAAGATATTTTTTTACAATGACCCAATGCTTTTTTGACATACTTGATACGTAGTCAATAATTTTAGGACTAATTGATTGTTTAATATCAACAAGCTCCATAACAATTCCTCCAATATGTAGACAGAATATTCCATTTTCATGCAACGTCCTGTTGTTACAAACTAGAGCAAATAATGCAGCAGCAGATTCAGCTCTGATTATATGACAATCAAAACTGTAACCTTTTGTTTTTAAATTCTCGATTTTTTCTATGATAGTTAGAGTCTCCTCTAAGAGTCCGCCGTCAGAATTAATGACTAGGTTAATTTTTTTAGTTTTTGAAATTAAATAATCAATATGATTATTAATCTCTTCTAGTTTTTTACGGCCTAGGGAACCTTCTATTTTTAGAGTATACATTTTCAAACCTCCACTTTTTCTGTTATTATTGTACTATTAGAAACTGTTTAATATAATAACATACATTTATGAAAAATCAAGAAATGATAAACAACGTTCCGTTTAAGGAAAAGTGGGAAGACTTAACAGATGAAGAAATTAATACTGCTAAGGAATTAATGAAGAAAGACCCTGTTTTTAGTTCTCACCCTGAAATATTTGATGATAGACAAATATTACTAGCTTTTGCAAATAATTTTAATACTGCAGGTGGTGACAGTACTGATCCTGAAGAACTTCTTAATTTAAGATTAGAGGCACTTAAAGAAATGCCTGATATTTATTCAAGAAACGAAAAAATTGATAAAAAACCAATAAGTACTGACGTAGTCCCAACACCAGGAGATGATGAATAAAATATGTTCGAAAAATACCTAGAAGACATAGGGTTATCTGAAAAAGAGTCTTTGGTGTACCTTACTTTATTAAAGGTTGATAATGCTTCAGTTATTGATATATCTAAGAAAACAAAGATTAATAGGACTACTGTTTATCCTATTTTGGAGTCTTTGTCACAAAAGGGTCTTATTAGTGAGGTAAAAGTTGATAAAAAGACTGAATATCAAGCTGAATCACCAGAGAGACTGAAGACTTATATTCAAAGACAAAAAATTCTTTTAGATGAACATGAAAATAGACTAAAAGATATTATTCCACAAATGAAAGCTGTCTCAAGATCCTCAGGAGAAAAATCTGTTGTTAAAATTTATGAAGGAAGGGATGGGGTTATTAGTTCTCTAGAAGAGTTTTATAAAAATACTAAAAAAGGAGGTGACTTGTACTCTATTTATAATAGAGATTTAATTGATGAAATATTCACACAAAAAGAAAGAAAGAAATTTTATCAACTTAGAATTGATAAAATTATGTTTTCTAGAGCCATCTACAACAGAAAAGGTGAGGAAATAAAGACTGATGATAATATATCTAATAGAATTAAATTTGATGAAAATAAATATCCTATAGATTCTGACATTACTATATCCGATGATGTGGTCATATTCTCATCCTTAAAGAAAAACGTATCTTCTATTTATATAAAGAATAAAGATATTGCTGATACCATAAAAAGTCTAGTTAAATATATTATAGATAATAAATAATTTATCTTAATAAATAAAATAAATTAAAAAGGGCCAGAGTGTTTACACACTCTGGCCCAGGTTTTAAATTACTTGATTTTTTACACATTATTTTGATAAGTGTAATTCATGTAATTTATGGTTATCTTTTTTTAGGGATCTCCAAAATCACCCATAATAACCTCCTTTCTTTTGTTTATTTTGTAACCGTGTATTTTAGCAGTTTAGAAGTGTAATATTTTTGACAGTAACTAGCTCCTCACAACCCCAGTATTATCCGCCACTTAAATGACGGATAATACTGATGTGTGGACGAGTTTGGGTTAACTGTCTCCCATATTGCACCTCCCGGTTGAAGTTCTTTGTTGTTTTAGTGGAATACTTATACAACTCTGATTACTAAGTTATCATAAATTAGATATTTGTCAAGTAAATTAGACAACTAATTTTATAAGTGTAAAATATATTATAAATAAGTCATAATATATTATACAAAAATACGTTTAAAAATAAGGTTATTTAAATCAAATAAAGAAAAGTGTTGAAAAAAGCTTGACAAAAAAAAGAATGTGTGTATACTACAAAACAGTTAAGTTCATTCAAAAAAACAAAAGTTTACGTCCAGCCATATAAGAATTTTAATAGTAGAGTTTTTATATGGCAGGACGTATTGCACTACGTTTGGCCTAAATGGGTGGATAGCCCCTTCGTATCATGATCGATGAATGCTAGCAGGAGTCTGGGTAATTGGCCCGTTTAGAAGAAGCTAGCAGTTTCTGGAGCAATTAAGCTCCCGCCTATTCAGTAATGAATAGATGAAAAAAAGAAAGTAAGGAGTTATGTGGACTCCGTAGAAGTTGTTGAACAACAGTCTTTGAATCACCACAGAAGGTGATTCTGGGACCCAGTGCATCGAGAGACAACTCGGTTAAAAAACACTTGTGTTGTTGTTAGGCTCACAACCTTCATCAACACAAGTTCTGTCGACAAGTTGGTACTTGTCCTGATGAGTCCTCAAAGGACGAAACAGAAAACTTAAAACTTAGTTTATGCATCATATCAGAATTCAACGAATGAAATAATTTATAAAGTCATTGAATTCTAAGTAGGGTGTATAAAATTGTTCTTTTAAATAAATAATACGTCCCGCATTACAAGAATTTTATTAAATTAGAATTTTTATAATGCAGGACGTATTGCACTACGTTTGGCCTTAGGGTTTCGACCCCATTATACGCGTTTGATGAAGTTAGTAGGAGTTTCTTACCTTGTCGGGCCCACGGTGGGTTTAAAAAACTAACAGAAAAAGGAGTTAGTAGACTCTCAGATGCTTTAAATGATTATCTCAGTGTAATCATGGTTGCATCAGTGCATCAAGAGACAACTTGATTAAAAAACGCCCGTATAGTTTCGTCGACTACTTATCGACGAAACTACGGGTTCTGTCCGAGAATATTCTTTTCTCGCTGATGAGTCCTCGAAGGACGAAACAGAAACTGTACATTACAATCGCCCGCATGCGTATACTTGCTTATTACCAGATTATGAAAAATATTCACGTAGGAGTTTCTTTAACCACCGCTTATAACATGACCTGGGAAGAGGGTAATCGTCCCTTTTCTCGTATGCTTACTCATGGATTTACTGAAAACAGTGAATTACGTAGTGAACTAAGTAGTCATTCCAACCGATCTCGATGGGGGGCCGGAGGTTGGGGATGGTCAGAAGAGACCGTGGTTCAAGATTGTAAGGAATCGGAAGATTTACCTAAAACAATCTTTGTTGTCATCTATTGTTCTGGCATCTATACACCGCCAGGAACATTAAAACCAGATTATGGTGGAGGACATGGATCATGGGGTGTTAGAACCTCTTTTGTTAATCAGGAGCAGGCTGAGACCTACGTTAAAAATGAGACAAAGAAGTGGTCGTGGCTTTGGGTAATGCCAACCAGGCACTTCACTTCTGAATCTGTATAGTGGTTTCTCCACTAGGTTTGAGAGTTAACCTTAAAACTCTCTCTGTCGACAAGTATCTTACTTGTCCTGATGAGTCCTAGAAGGACGAAACAGAAATTTGAAAAGTACATTAAAACAAAAAACCAATAAGAATTATGAAACTACTCAACGCTTTTTCTCTAAACATGATAGCTGACTTTCCAGTCAAAATTAATGTTGTTCCAATTTCTATAGATGAAGCACGAGCTGCCCTTGAGAGTAATCTCGAGAGTGCAGTTGGACATGAAGATACTGCTGCCGTCTTTGGTGAGCAGCTCGGATTACCCGTACCAGCCAATCGTGTCACTATTTCCCTTGAAAAAGGTGATGTTGTGATCGTTGGTCAGTATCGTGGACCTCGTCTTGAGGAAGGTGCAACCACACTTCCACAAGGGTCCACAATTCAGTGGCTTAGAGTGAGTCTTTAGCTTACGGAAAAATAACGGTACTCTTCACGGAAAAGAGTAGGCTGTAAACTAGTCTATTGAAGTATTGGTATTCTCAATATAATAAAGTGGTTCAACCACAAGTTTCTCCATTTTTTTTATTGGATGTCTGAGTAACTATAACCAAGGTTACTCTATTTATTGAGCTTATAATTAATTTAATTGTAAGCTCATAGATATTTTATTTGGTATAAGATCTTTACAATATTTATTCATAGTAATTTGAAGCTGTAATATACGGCCTTGAGTTACTATGAATAAACAAAAAATAAAAGAAAATAAAGAAGATTGGTTAGAGACTTGGGAAATGTATAAGGCTATTGTCTTAACAGAATCTGAGGACGAACGTAAGGAACGCGAAGAACTTGAGAAACTTGAAAAAGAATCTGAAGGGGAAGCGCCAGGATTTGACGGTGTAACAATCTCTGAATTTGATCTTGACCCTATGGTTGGTGAAATTCGTTTGTTGTCACATAATATAACTGGTGAGACGATGTTTCCTGTTTATATGTTGGTAATACATCATGTAGACGGTGAGTATATGATTACTCCGTTTGGGTTTCTTACGATTCCTGCTACTCCAGGAGAGCTTGGAGAGATTGAGGATTTTGAAGACGATGATCGTTTGCAAGTGTTGTGTACATGGAATACAAGAATTGTTCCTAAAGAAATTTTAGAACAATCTTGGTTAATTTCTAATGGTTTCTTAGAAATCAGCAGAAAGGTCCATGGTCATTTCAGATCTTTAATAAGAGGGTTACCGTTTGATCATGAAATATCTGATCAAATAGGACCTCCTGTTGAAGGTAAAAATGATCCTACTCTTGAATATCAGGAGTTCTGGAAACAACAATTGAGCAAGCTCGATGACGTTTGCCTTAATTTTCCAAGGAATGAATAATCAATAACTGTGGCTTAGGCACACGGGGTACGCACACTACCTGGCAACAGAATTGTGTGAACAGGATTATAAAATTAATCCTTCTGTCCGAGAATATTCTTTTCTCGCTGATGAGTCCTCCAAGGACGAAACAGAAACTGTACTTTAAATAAACAACAACCATGAACCCATAGTAACTTCACAGGATGTGTTATTTTAACTTGACAAAATACACTAACTATGATATAGTATAGAAAGATATGAACACTACATTAAGGTTTTTCTTGGGGACGCCTCGGCGCTTCCTTGTTACTACGATCTTGTTCGCGTGCCTCTCAGGGTTCGCTTACACCAATCCTGGAGTAATTCAGGGTGCAGTGATTGCTCTAATCAATGAGCTTTGGCCTCTGGTAGAGGTAATCATTGTGGGTGCAGTAATGTACCTTGGATTTCGTATGATCTTGAAAGGACTCTCAGGATCATCCGGCGGCAATAAAAAGTTGTCGTGAGGTAACAAAAATAGAGTTCCTGGCCCATCAATTAGATGGGTCTTTTTTTATTTCTAAAAAAGACAGGAGTTTAAATAATTTCTCTAAATACCTGCAGAATTAATAATCTCTAAGAATTTATCTTCTTTTTCAGGTGTAATAGCATTAAACATTATACCCATAAGATTATCTACACCAGTATCTTCAATATAATGTGCTTTAGCATAGTCTAAATGCTCTTTTGTGAAATATTCTTCTCCAGACATACCAAAATAATTTTTTAATTGGCCCATCCTTTCTGCAATCTCTAGTGCATTAAATAATCTATCTAAAAAAATTTCTTTTAGGGTTTCATCATTCAATTCAATATCATCATATTCAGGAGATTGTTTTATGTTTTCTATTATTTTTTCTTTATTAAAATAATTAGGATATTCGATTTTATCAATGTTTAAGCATTGTTGAAAATAATTATCAAAATAACTACCAACATATCTTCTTATTAGGTGACCTTTTTCATGAGCTTCTATAATGTTTAATTCCTTTTCTGATATCTTTTTGTTATTCCAGGTCATAATAAAACCTAAATGCATTGTCTCAGAATTTGGTGACTCATTCTCGTAATCGAAATAAGTTTTATGTTGGGCACTTTTTAGGTTTTTTTCAAACTGTTTTTCTATATGTTCCTTTGACTCTGGTTCATTTATTTCTTCAAAAATAATTTCTTCATGGTTATTTCTAATAAATTCACCATTTTCATTAATTTTAGGTCTAGTAGATTCCCCTGAATTTATTCTCTCAATTTCTTCAAAATGAATTAAATCAATAATTTGATTCTTTATTTTAGAATCTTCCATTCTTGAAAAAAGTAGTTCGGAATGATTTCCTTCGTAGTTAGCTGTCTTTTCAATTTGGTCAATATTTTCTGAGTTTTTAATGTTGATCGGGCGTTTTTCCATGGGTTTATAGTATCAAATATAGGGGAAAGTTCGAATTCCCACACAGATAGGTGTTTGAAAATCAGAACTAAAATTTACAATACGGCTAAAAATAAGGGTATTCGGGTCACTCCGATACTTTTTTCTTACTGCGGAGAGTATGGGATTCGAACCCATGAGAGCTTTTACACCCTACCTCGTTAGCAGTGAGGCGCTTTCGACCACTCAGCCAACTCTCCATTCTATTTTAGGAATTGCTTCCCAAAAAATTCTA
>Ga0136604_1000106_pt1 | contig 48822 bp, 48 predicted proteins | sample AntRauFillE10628_FD_104928 | JGI IMG/M metagenome (GOLD analysis project Ga0136604, IMG submission 104928) | Saline lake microbial communities from Rauer Islands, Antarctica - Metagenome Filla E10 #628 | ecosystem: Environmental > Aquatic > Non-marine Saline and Alkaline > Saline | place...
GGCCCTTATACCAGAGACGGCCGAGCTCGCGCAGCTTAATGATGCTCTGAACACTGTAAATCGAAGAGAATACTGGCTTCGAGAAAAGATTGTCGAAAGATTGAAAGATATTTTTGACCTGGTCGTTATGGACTGTTCTCCCAATTGGAATAAGCTAACTACAAATGCTCTTGTTGCTTCTGATCTTTTAGTTTCCCCTCTGGAATGTAAAATCAATAACTTCAGGAACTTTAAAGTATTTGGTCAATTTCTAGAGCAGTTTGTGCAAGAGATGCGCATGGAGCTGAAGACCATGTTTGTACCAACGCGTTATACGAAGACTAGGAAATTAAGTATTGATATTCTTCAATGGTATCAAAAAAATGTTCCCGATTGTTCAACCTATGGTATCAGGGATTGCGTATTAGGAGAGGAAGCCGTTGCCTTAAACAGCTCTTTTTTGGAGCATAAGCCCGGCCATGCTGCGTCGCAAGATATGAAAAGCTTGTTGTCAGAGATTTTTAGTCGTTTGGATATCCAGACGGATGATGACTTTGTCCCCCGCTTTAAGCAGGGGAGTGACGCACTACAATTGTAATAGGAGAAATCTCTATGGCCCTCAGGCTCGATGACTTAGAAAAATCACCCCGACAAAAAGGCTTTTCAGCTACACAATGGCTTGATAAGTCGATAGATCAAGCAAAAGAATCGCCTCTGTTTGAAAAGAAAAGAGTTTCTTTGCAACAAAAGCTTCGTCCATGGGAGAACCATGATGAAGTTGAACTTACGACTCGAACTTTTCGAGCGCAAGAAGCTTTGTTGAAGGCCAAAAGTATTCGTGAGAAAAATGAGAATATGGCGCGCTCTATGAGAGAAGGACATGTTTCTCCCGATATAGAAAAAAAACTCAACGAAGAGCATGAAAAGCGTGAAGAAGCTTTTGATTTTACAGCAACTCAAATGAATCCTCGTGAGGCAAAAATTAAAACTGCCCCTTCGTGGCTAAGCTTTATGAGAGATCTGCTTAAGCACTAAAAGGACTTTAACTATGTCAGCTAAAAACAAAGATCGCACAAAAAAACAAAAAAAAGCACGTGAAAATAATGTCTTAGAAAAAACAGTTACGCCTGAAAAACGTAAGCATGGACGAAGACTCATCGTTCTCTTAGTCGGAATGACTATTTTAGCCGCAGGACTGGTTATTTATCTACAATCTTATTAAAATCTCTTAGGTATTCAATGACATTTAAAATTGGGCAACGTTGGATGAGCCAAACTGAACCAGAACTAGGTTTAGGTACTATTTCTCATCAAGAATCTAAAACTGTCGAGGTACATTTTCCTGAGGCACAAGAGCACAGGACTTATGGAAAAAAAAATGCTCCACTTAAAAGGGTTTGTTTTGAAGTAGGAGAAGAGATTCTAACTCAAGATGATGAACGCTTAGAAGTAAACTCGATTACTGAAGAAGATGGGCTTTTAGTATATCACTGTGCTGAGCTTGCTGTGAGTGAGTCTGAACTTAGTGCGAAACTACAATTTTCAAAACCTCAAGAACGATTTCTGAACGGCTTTATTGACTCTTTAGACCTGTATAATTTACGACGTAAAACTTTAAAGCTTAAACGTTACATACTCTCTCATCCTTATAGAGGTCTGTTAGGCCCAAAAGTTTCTTTAATTCCACATCAGCTTTATGTCGCAGAGAAAGTCAGTCGAATGCATCGGGTCCGAGTTTTACTTGCAGATGAAGTAGGTCTTGGTAAAACAATAGAGGCCAGTTTAATTCTCAACCGTTTGTTAATGACTTCTCGTGCTTCGAGAGTTCTCATCGTTCTTCCTGATGCTCTTGTTCATCAATGGTTTTTTGAACTTTATCGAAAGTTCTCTTTGAGCTTTCGTCTTGTTAATCAGGAGACAGCTCTTGAATCAGGTGAAAACCCATTTCTTGATAACGAGAAGGTCATTGTTTCGATGGGGCTTCTCAAAGGTTCTGAGATCGCAAGAGACTTGATGGAAAAAGCTAGCTTTGATATTTTAGTAGTGGATGAGGCTCATGGTCTAAAAGTGAGTGAAAACGAAAAGAGTTTTGAGTTTTCACTCATTGAACATTGGGCCCAAAAAGTAAGTCATCTAATTCTTCTTAGTGCGACACCCGAACAATTCGGAGAAAGGGCCCATTTTGAACGCCTAAAACTCATAGACCCAGAGAAATTTCATTCATACGATGAATATCAAAAAAATAAAAACAACTATCAAGAATGGGCCTCAATACTTAAAGAGGCGAAAGAGCAGGAAACTCATACATTTGGTGAGTGGCCAATTGAGCTGAGAAAGTCTTTCACCGAGATCCTTCAAACGCAGCTTCCCGAAGGAATGACCTTCTCTGAAGTGGCCAAGAAGATTGTTGATCTATATGGACCGGGTAGAGTCTATTACCGAAATATAAGAAAAACGATGGAAAGAGAATTCCTTTTTTTCCCTAAACGTCGCCTTTACTCTTATCCTATAAAAGCTAAAAAGCCTGAAGAAATTCAATGGGGAGAGAACGCAGAACAAGATCAAGATTCTTTTAATGCCAAACTAGACTGGATTAAAGATCTCCTAAGTTACGAACTAAAGGATGAAAAGGTACTCTTGATTTCTCGTTCAAAGAAAAAAATCTTAGAGCTTGAAAAGAAAATGATGCAACAACTCGTCAATGTCAAAGTTGCAAGCTTTCATAGTGATTTAGGGCTTACCGCAAGAGACCGTCAAGCCGCCTACTTTGCTGATCCGGAAGGAGCGCAACTATTGCTTTGCACAGAGGTTGGCAGTGAAGGGCGTAATTTTGAGTTTTGTCAAAATTTGATCTTGTTTGATCTTCCGCTACACCCGCTCTCTTTGGAGCAACGTATTGGGAGGCTCGATAGAATTGGACAAAAACGAGATATTCAAATTCATGTTCCCTATGTTGAAAAAACTTGGGAAGAAGTTCTCTTTCGTTGGTACAGAGATGGACTTGAAGTTTTTGAAAATTCCAGTGAAGCTGCTGGCCAAGTCTTTGATACTCAAAAACGTGAGTTAAAAGAGCTACTTGAAAATCCATCCTTTGACTCTTTAGACTCATGGACGCAAGAAGTCAGAAGTATAAGATGCAAGTTTGAAGAAGAACTTGAAATGGGTAGGGATATCCTTGTGGAGTTAAATTCTTACGACCCAATAGAGGCAAAAAAAGTTCTTAAGGAGATCAAATCAAATGATAGCGATGAAACTCTCAGTGATTATATGCACGAAGTTTTTGAAACTCTCGGAGTTGATGTCAAAGAACTTACAGGCAATATTTCTTTCATTGAGCCCGGTGATAATATGTTTGTCCCGGTCTTTCCTTATCTCGCAAGAAATGGGCAATCTGTGACCTTTTCTCGCACTCAAGCGCTTAGTCGAGAAGAATTAGACTTTTTGACTTGGGATCACCCTATGCCACTTGGATGCATGGAGCTTATACTTTCACAGAACTATGGAAGTACATCTTTTGTGACTCGAAAGAATTCAAAGTCTCAGGGACAGTTTTATTTCGAAACTCTTTATACTTTTGAGTGTCCCGCGCCTAAAGAGCTCGAGTTAGAAAAATTTGGTGTAGGTGAAATTTTCAGAATTTTGATTGATGACAAAGGTCATGATCTAGGGGACAAGTGGACAGAGGAGCTTGTGAACTCAAAAATCCAACCAGCTGATAGCGCGGCGCTTGAGAAAATGAAGAATTTTCCCCGAAACCTGATGGATCAACTTGTTCGAATGAGTGATAAGCAGGCCAATGATCGCTTTATGAAAATCAAAGCGAGAACAGAAGAGTGTATTAAATCCTTTTATTCTTCAGAGAGACAGCGTTTACTTGAGCTTAAAAAAGCTGGTGCACCTTTGTGTGATTCACAAATACAAGATATTGACCTTCTTGAGGGATCATCTCTGAAAGCTTTGAAGTCAGGGGGAATACGTCTAGACTCATTGAGGATTATTGGCTAGCGTTTTCTAAAACTTTTTATATCATTTTCGGTTAAACAGCCGGCTACATTCTTTCCATATTTCTTCAAAACTCCAGGGTAATCTCCCGAAAGTATTAAATCATTTAAGGCTTTTTGACAGACTTCTTTTGTGTACTTTATCGAAACCCCTTGGCAGTGATCTTGAAGATTCTTTGCTGCTTTGGGCATCCCTTTAAAAGACTTCTGAGAAAGTTCATTACATTTTTCGGAGTTATAAGTTTCTTTTTGACACGAAGAAATAAAGAGTAAGGGGATTATTGTAAAAAAAATAAACCTTGATAATGTATTTTTCTTGCTACTCATCAACCAATCCTTCATGTAATAGAACCTTCTTAAATAACTTTAAAGTACTTAATTGATAATTACCAACTTCATCGACCATTAACTCTTTCAGCGCCTGCTTGGGAGTTATTTTCGAGGCCATGATCTTCTTATCGTAGCAATTTACTAGGGAGAGACATTCCTCAGGTAAACTCAACTTGGATTTTTTATAAGGCCCAGTTCCAGCGAGGTTCTCTTCGTGATTCGTAATGAGATCAAGTATCTGCTTATTAATATAGGGTTTTTCAGATAAAACTTTTATAGTGACATCAATATGCTCTTTGTAGTTGAGTTTGTCTTTGGAGCTAAACTCTGCTTTTGGTGACTTAAAGAGCTTGGCGGCCTCTGAATCCATTTGAACTAAGCCTATGTCATGCATTAAAGCAGCTGTTGTAAGATTGAGGATTTCTTCCTCAGGGATCTTGAGCTCTTGTGCTAGCTTTACGCTGAGAAGACAGACGTTGAGAGAGTGCTTTACGATTTGATCGTGCTCATCTGACGATTCTGTGAACATCTTTTTTAATGCACTTGGATTCTCTTGAATAAGTTGAATAAGCCCTTGTGCTGCTTTTTGAGTGGTCTTATATGATTTTTCAGAGCTAGGATTCGCTTGCATTTGGTCAATGGCCGTCATACCGGCATCTTGTGCGACATCGACTTTCTCGTCAACGGAGGCATTGGGATCCTTTAATGTTTGTCCTAGCAGGTCATCTAAAAAAACTTGATACGCTTGTTCATCATCCGCAGTTATAAAAAACTTAGCGAATTTTTGTTTTTTTAACTTTTTATGCTTATCTTTTGGAAGCTGTAGACCATTTTTCAAGTAAAGTACGTATGTCTCTTTAAAAAATATATATAAATCAAAAGAGATGACTTTTTCAGGTTTGACAGTGTTTATTCGAATAGGGGTATATTCCATAAATAACTCAATTTGGGGAAAAGCTTATTTTATCTCTTGGCCTATCCTTAAAGCAAGGTGCAGAAAATGACACTAATTCATTTCTTTTTCGATTTTCAATCACCCTATTCTTATCTTTGCTGGAAGGATCTCCAAAATTTATGCAATAAGTGGGAAGAATCGGGTCACAAGCTTATCTATCACCCATTATCGATGGGAAGTTTGATTGCTTCCTATGAAACGCTAGGACCCGCCCAGATACCCCCTAAAAGAGACTTCTTATTCAGGCAGTGTTTAAGGAGAGCAAAAAAAATGGGGTTAGAGTTTAGGACCCCGGCCAGGCTGCCTTTCAATCCGGTAGAGGTCCTAAGGTTGGGGACAAGTTCTCTATCGGGAGCGCTTCAAGTGGAAATGATCGAAACGCTCTTTAACGCTGTATGGCGTGATGGTATAGATATGGAAAACGAATCTCAGCTTGCATGTTATTTAGATGATCACTTAAATGTTTCTCTTAACGATCTATCTGCACCACTGGCCCTCAAAGAGGCCAGAAAGGAGCTTAAAGAAAATCTCAAATTGGCCAAGCAGCTTAATGCTTTCGGAGTTCCAAGCTTTGTTGTGGAGGGAGAGCTTTTTTGGGGGCATGATGCACTCGCTGACTTTGATCGTTGGTTAGAAGGGGATGATGAGTTAGATCACGATGAATATGATCGATTCTTGAAACTTTTTTAGTTGGTCATTGTTAGATAAGAATTTACCTAGGCTTTAAATATTTCGGCACCGAGTTAAAATAGGGTTTTAAATCAAAACCAAGAAAGCCTAAGGTAACTCATGTCACAAGCTTATAGATCGTTGCTGCTTTTATCTCTTTTTTCACTTATTTCAACTTCAATCTATTCGATGGATGAAGTTCAGTACGAAAGCTCTTATATAAAATTTTCAAATCAAGTTTATACAAGTTCAATTATTTCAACTCCGGGGCCAGGTCCCGATCAGTCAAAGGTTTTGGTCGATGTGCTTTGGGATCGACTCGATGAGAAAAGTGGGATTGATCACTTAGAGCTTAAGGATCTACTATTTCAAGTTTCTCCCCAAAATTTGAAAGTAGAAGATCAATTTCGTCTTTATATCATGAAAAAACGTCTAGGCGTTGCACAGATATCCGACCAAAAGCTTTTAGATCAATTCTACAGAAAATTAATGAAGGGTGAATTAAGTCGTCGAGCAGTGACATTATATTATTATTACGGAAAAGAAATATTTAAAGATCTTAACCTTGAAATGCTTAGAAGTAATTATTCTGACGTGGTGAAGAGTATTGGTGCGACACACGAGAGTTTTCGGCCAAAGAGTAAGCGAGAGCTTCAGGACTTGGTCTTCAAAACACCGGTTTCTTCTGATTACAAAAACGGTACTTACATTGGAAAGCCCCAACTTTTTATGTTTTGTCGTCACAACAGGCGGTATCATTGCTTAATGATCATGAAAGACTCGGAGGGAGAGCTTGTTCGTAATCAAGATGGAGAAATTTGGCATCAACACAAACTGGGCCTTGCCAGAAAAAGCGTGCCGTATAATGAGAGAAATGGCTACACTCCGTCTGGTATCTATACAATTGACTCCGTTATGCCTTACGCCGATCAGCAGAAAACTTATGGTAAATTTAGACGTTTGATTATTAATTTCGTTAATGCTTCTGAGAACGAGCGCAACCTTAAGGATTTTCTTCCCTCGTCGGCACATGAGGCACATTGGTGGAAAGAGAGTGTCGTTGCTAGAGATGTTGGAAGAAACTTGCTAAGAATTCATGGGACAGGTCGGAAAAACTGGAATCCGTTCTCAAGACATTATCCCTTTGTTAAAACCTCGGGTTGTATTATGAGTAGAGAAGGAGAGTATGGAGATACTTACTTTATTGACCAAAGGACTCTTTTAGATAAGGTCATGCTTGCTAGTGAGCTTGAGCCTAGGTTCGAAAATGAGCGTGAGATTGAAGGGTTGCTTTATCTCATTGAAGTCAGTGATGAAAATGAGCACATCTATTTACCTGAAATTGAGTGGTACCTTGGGCTTAGATAATAAAAAAACTAAGTATTGAGGTAAAAATGACCGTCTTAAAAACTTGAGTTGAGACCTCGTGATGGCCTGTTATAATAAATACATGACCATAACAAAAAAGAAAAAAACTAATCTCACAAATTCAAATGACTATAAGTCATTTGATAAGATAAACGGGCGTCACCCCTTTAAAAGTGCTTGTCCTAAGTCATTTGTTGACTATCCTGCACGGCTTCGTCCCGGTGGAAAACTCGCATTCTTTAACTTTGGACTAGCTCGTGAGATGGGTATGATAGATAAAAATCATCCCGACGAGTTAAATCCTGCTCTTGAAAATAAGATATTAGAGACTTTTGGAATTTTAATCATCAATGAATATGATGAGATGAATAAAATTGAATTTCCAAAAGATCAAATTAAGCCTTATAAGTATATGGCAACTCGCTACCTGCAACTCCAACACCCTAACAAGAAAGGATTGACATCAGGAGATGGAAGAAGCGTATGGAATGGTTTTTATAAAAAAAGACCTAAAACTTGGGATCTTAGTAGTAGTGGTACAGGAGCAACAAAATTAAGTCCCGCAACAGCGATACAAAATAAGTTTTTTAAATCCGGCGACGAGACTATTTCCTATGGCTGCGGTTATTCTGAAATTGATGAAGGACTTTCAACCTTGTTTTTTAGTGAAGTCTTCCAACAGAATAAGATCGCTACAGAGCGTGTTCTTGCCGTCATAGAGTATTCAAAAGGTATCTCCATTAATGTTCGGGCCCATAATAACTTACTCCGTCCATCTCATATGTTTCGCCCTTTAAAGCAAGATGATCTCGAGTCTTTAGAGAATGTTGTCGAGTATTACATCCAAAGACAAAAAGAAAATGGAGACTGGAAGGGGGTACCTAAAACCAGAAAAGCACGCTTCGAGTATTTTTTAAAAAAACAAATAGAAGTCTTCGCTAAGCTCTCTGCTGACCTCGAAGATCATTATATCTTTTGTTGGCTTGACTGGGATGGAGATAATATCTTGATGGATGGTTCAATCATTGACTATGGCTCGGTTCGCCAGTTTGGTCTTTTTCATCACGAGTACCGCTATGACGACGTTCAGCGCTACTCAACGTCAATCTTGGAGCAAAAACAAAAAGCAAAGTATATCGTCCAGACTTTTGCTCAGATTGTAGACTTTCTTTCTCATAAAAAAAGAAGAAGCTTACACGACTTCTCATCGCATGAATGTTTAAACAAGTTTGATGAGATTTTTGAACAAAAAAAGAAAAAGAATCTTGTCTATAAAATGGGTTTTGAAAAAGAAGATCAGGAATTCCTTTTAAAGGAATGCCCCATACTGATTGAAGCGTTTCAGAAACCTTTCTCTTACTTTGAAATGGCCAAGTCTAAAAAGGGCCTGGAGCAAGTAGCGGATGGTATTAACTGTTCAGCAATTTATTGCGTTAGAGATATTTTACGCGAATTGCCTCAGCTTCTTTTGAGTCGTGGTGAGTTTTTAGAGAAGAGTGATTTTCTTGAAATTATCCAATCAGATTATATAACACAAGAAGATCAAGGGCCGAATAGTTACCGGGATGGGATGATCCGCTCTTTTCAACAAGCTTACCAAGATCTTGTGGAATCAGTATGCTGCCATACAAAAAAAGATCTTAATAAGGTATTACTTGAGATTTCGATGCGTTCATCTGTGATTAACAAATACGACCGGGTCACTGGTGATTCTATTACGACAATTGTTGATCAAGTCTTAAATGCTAGGCCGAAGCCAAAACCAGAGGAGATCTACAGATTGATGCAAGAATTTGTTCGTTATCAAAATCTTGACCCTGATGTACGTCCAGAAAAAGGTCCAATAGTAATAAAACAAAAAAATAAGAAGCTATTCCAAGGCTTTTTAAAGATTGTTCGAGAGTATAGAGAGGGATTGTGAAGTTAGTACTATATGGCGGAGGCGCCGGCGAAGACAATCATGAACTCGATGCTGCAGCGATAAAATTAGCGGGCAAGGCTTACCCTCAAATGACCTATATTCCCTCGGCATCTTTTGGTGGAGAGATCGACTTTAAAGACTTTGTGGGTAACTTCGCCTCATTTGAAATGACAAAGTTTATCTACTTTCCTGTCGATATGCCTTTTGACAAGACTCTTGCGGATGAGGCCTTTAAAAGTGACATCATTCATCTGGGGGGAGGGAATACATACTACTTCCTCTATTATTTAAGAAAACATAAGCTTATTTCAAGATTGAGAAACTTTGTTAAAGAGGGTGGTGTTTTAACGGGCTTAAGTGCGGGAGCTATTTTAATGACACCTGTTATTGAGACGGCCGGTTTCCCTTCTTTTGACTGTGATAAAAATGAAGAAAATATTACGAACCTAAGAGGTCTAAACTTAGTAAAGTTTGAGTTTTTTCCTCATTATAGAAGTTCTCATCGTTATGATAAAGAGCTTATAAGATATTCAAAAAGATGTAATGTTCCTTTGTTCGCCTGTTCAGACGGTGCAGGACTCGTTGTTGAAGGGGATTGCTTTAAGTCTATTGGTAAAACGGTTTTATTTTCTAAAGGTCAAAAAATACCTTTTTCTTTTTGATGGACGCTGTCTAATTTGATAAAGCTACTTCCTTAGTTAAGGGAGCTTTATGAATTTTAAAGAAATCTCACAGTCCACCGTCGCTCATTATGATGATAACGCTTTGAGTTTTAAAGAAGGAACTTGGGAGCATGATGTCTCTCAAAACCGAAGCGCCTTAATTGCGGCCCTGCAAGAATTTATTTCAGACAAAAAGCATTACGATATTTTAGACTTTGGTTGTGGACCAGGAAGAGACCTTGTGGCCTTTTCACAGCTAGGGCATAAGCCTATAGGACTAGATGGAAGCCCTCAGTTTTGTCAAATGGCAGAAGCGGCTTCGGGGCGAGAAGTTTGGTGCCAAGACTTTCTAGATCTAAAACTCCCGGATAGCTCGTTCGATGGAATCTTTGCCAATGCTTCACTTTTTCACATTCCTAGCGCTGAGCTCGAGAGAGTTTTAAAACAATTTTTCCAGAGCTTGAGGCCAAGAGGAGTTCTATTTTCATCTATTCCGCGAGGTCATGGTGAAGGCTTTAATGGTGCAAGATGGGCGCATTATATGGAAATCGAACAGCTTTCCGCATATATAAGAGCTGCAGGTTTTGAGCTTCTTTCTTATTACTATCGGCCAACAGGCAAGCCTAGAAATGAACAGCCATGGCTTGCCTCATTGTGTTTGCGCAACTGAGGGGCGAGTCCATATAAAAGTGAGAACGGCCAAGCCTATTAAAAGAACAGTGACTTTTATGCTCAAAATCGTATCTATAGAGGTAAGTGTATAGCTAAATAATGGGACGATGAGTAGCGTTGAGAGGATTTTAGCGCGAAGTTTGATGATTCCATGTCTTTCCCATTGAATAATGACTTCTCCTAGTACTGGCTTTTCCAAAAGCCATTTATGTAATCGAGGTGAACTTTTTGAAAAAAGATAGCCAGAGAGAATGGCAAAAGGTGTTGTCGGGAGAATGGGAAGAAATATCCCTAAAACTCCGAGTCCCAGGCTAATCCATGCCAGAGTCATTAATATAATTTTTAGTGTGCCATAAACCATTATGATTTTTTGCCTTTCTTATTTGCCCTTAAACTAATTCGATAAGGAGCGGGATGGGCCTCTTTTGTAAGTGTGGGATTATCAGGGTCTAAGAAATCCTCAAGTGATTGCGCCCCTGGTGGACACCAAGGAGTCCATCTCTGTTCTTTGGGAGTTGTTGGAACCATATGAAGAATTTCAATGTTTTCAAAACGACTTCTTTTAAGCCAGTTGTAGAGACAGTCTTTCGTAGGAAGAAACCAAACGTTAGGCATTTGAGCGTATCGGCCTTCAGGGAAGAGAGCATAGGATCCCTCTGTATTAATGGCAATTGTCTCTAAAACGAGTTCGCCGCCAGGCCGTAGAGACTCTCTCATCTCGATGAGTTGTTGAATGGGGTTGCGATGATGATATAAAATTCCCATAGAGAATATTACATCAAAAAACTGTTTAAAGTAGGGAAGGTGTTCAACACCAAAGAGTTCATACTCGAGTTTTTTTTCTTGAAGAAAGTGCTGAAGGAAATTGTACTGTGACCAAGTCCTAACAACGGGGTCAATCCCTAAAACGTATTCGGGATTCTGCTCAAGCATTCGAAACATAAAATAGCCATTGTGGCAGCCAATATCTAAAATCTTTTGTCCCTCAAGTTTGGGCAAATCGGGTTTAAGTCTTTCCCACTTGAAGTCGGAGCGCCACTCACCGTCGATTTCTGTACCAAAGAGCTTAAAAGGTCCTTTCTTCCAAGGGATTAATTCTTTGGCCAGTTTAATGACAGAATCTTTTTTTTCTGTCGTGAGGTCATCTTCTTTTCCTATTTCAACAGCACTTGAAGAGTAATTTTTTTGTGTGATGCTCGGAAGGTTTAACTCGTAGAGTTTCTCTAAGACTTGAGTCCACTTCATTTCGTGAGGACGACTTGACCAAAGCTCTCTTTCTTTCTTTAAAGCGAGAAGATGCTCCTGTTCAACTTGGCGATGAAAGCGTTGGTCTAAGTAATATGGGGACTTCATTTTATTCCTACATAACAAGTAAAATTGTACCACCTAAAAAGAACATCAACGTGTTCAAATCCAGCTTCTCGGAGCTGAGCTAGTTGTTGAGTCGGTGTTAATGGACGTAAGACTTCTTCTAAGGCCTCTCTTTTTTGTGAGATTTCTAGTTCAGAGTAGCCTCTCCTTCTTTTGAAATCATAATAGAGTTCTGTAGTGAGTTGGTGAAGTTTTTTATCTTCTAAATTGATTTTCTCGCTTAGGATAAAGGCAGAGCCAGGGCGTAAGGCTTGATAAATATTTTTAAGAATTTGTGGGCGAGATTCTGGGCGAATAAATTGAAGGGTATAATTCATAATGACTAGCCCTGCCTCTTCAAACTTCGTTTCTTCAAGGCCTTCACATCTAAGTTCACAATCTACAATCTTAAGTGAGTTGAGTTTTTTTTGGCAGACATCGATCATGGCCTGAGAGTTATCAACACCAACTATCAGGCCTCTTTCCTTTCTTTCTTTTTTTAGATGTTCTGCGACGAGACCCATTGTTGTGCCTGTTGAGCAGCCAAGGTCATAAATTTTACCACCTTGATAGACTCGATCAATCATATCCAAGAGGAGTGAGTGTATTTCATTATAAAAAGGAACACTCCGTGAAACCATATCATCAAAGACTTCGGCCACATCCCTGTTGAACTGAAACTTATCGATATTACTTAGTTTTGTGTCGAAATATTTATCTTCTTTCAATTCTTCCTCACTATCGATTTACGATTTAACTTACATAATCCTTTTTCGTCGGATTTAAAAGACATGGCCTTTGTTTGTTGGCCTTGATACGAACAAATTTACTTGACGAATGAGGACTAAATGACAGATCTCGAAGACTGTATGGAACACTTTAGCTGCTTTTTAGAGACATCTTCTCACTTAATACATGATGTAAGTGGCCAGGCACATGTAGCACAATTTTGCGTTGACGAGTTGAGTCATCTTCTTCCTAAAGTTGGACCCCACGAGAAATTTATTCAGCGTCTTCAAGAGAGCGTCTCTGAGCTAAGCGAATTGAGCGTACTGTACCGCCAATTTATCAAAGATCAGTCTCCTGAGAACATTTCGGCAGTCTTTATGCAAACTCACATGAGTTGCTTGAGAGAAATAAGTATTCATTATTTTAAAGACCGAGAAAGGTTAAGCTTTGAAATCGATCCTAAACTGATTGCTTTAGATTCTTACGTTTTTGGCCCCGAGTTAAAAAAGGCCCTTTACGCTACCTACACCTTATTTCTTGGTGTTCTCAAAAGGGACCAGGTTGATTTTTCTAGTTGCCGAATCGAGTTGCTAGCACAGAGCGAATCAAGCTGCTCTTTGCTTTTTGCCGATGATAAAGGCTTACTCAACGAAAAAAAAATCTTTGAGCTGTGCGAAGAAGATAGTCTTTTTGCTGGGAAAACACACAGGCTTTCGAATTGCCTTGAGAGTTTTAAAAAAGCATTGCAGGGAAAGCTTGAAGCTGTCAAAATGAGTTTTGAGAATAATGATGCGAATGGTCTGCTTTTAGATTTAAGAGTAGTCAAAAAAGTTTAAGGAAATCAAAGATGGGAATATTTCCGGTCGTCGATAAAGCCATTTGGGTCCTAGAGGATGACAAGGGGTGTCGGTTCGTCTATGAGCAGACGCTAGATCACCGCTACGAAACGCGTTACTTCGAACGTATTGATGAATTTTCGAAAGAGCTAAGAGCTTGCTACGAAAAAGGTCAGGAGTACCTCCCTAAGCTCATCGTTGCAGATCTAATGCTAAGCGACGGGAACTTTTTGACTTATCTCACGGATGGTGAAAAAGAGATTTTTGATATCCCATTTATCATTGTTTCATCTGTAGATGATATCGATGCTCTTCGCTTTTGCTTTAAAGAAGGAGCACTCGATTATTTAACGAAACCTTTTAAGAAAAATGAACTTTTAGTTAAAATTGAAAATGTTCTTTCAGGAAGTTTACGGCAACAACCACAGACCTCTGAAGGGGTTAATAAGTCTCTGAATTTGGATGGCGTTGAGGTTACAAGCTTGACGGCAAAACAAAAGCAGCTACTCAATTTATTTTTAGCGTCCGATGATCGCTCTGTTAGCCGCAATGATATACTTGAGAATGTCTGGCAAGATACGTCAGTTCATCCCAAGACAGTTGATGTCCATCTATATAACTTAAGACGGAAGGTTAATGAATACGGCTACATCATACGCTCTGACGGCGGAGGGCGTTGGTCCTTGTTGCCTGAAAGGCTGGACAGGTAGACTACAGTTTATTCTTCTGCATGACAAGCCTCGCTTTCTAAGCTATAATCTGCGCCTCAACAGATATTTAATATTTTTTTTAATATAGAGTCCACTTAAATGGAGAGAAGTTTCATGAGTAAAGTAAAAAAAACGATGAGCTTAAGAGGAAAGACTTATAACTATTACAGCTTGAAAGAGGCCAAGGCACTTGGCCTTGATAAAGTTGATCAGCTTCCCAAAAGTCTAAAGGTTTTATTGGAAAACCTTTTGCGTAACGAGAATGGTAAGAGCGTAGTCTGGGAAGACTCTCAAGCGTTAAACGATTGGGTCGAAAGTCGTTCATCTGATCGTGAGATTGCTTACCACCCGGCCAGGGTTGTGATGCAAGATTTTACGGGCGTTCCTGGGGTTGTTGACCTTGCGGCGATGAGAGAAGCAATGCAAGATTTGGGTGGTAGCCCTGATAAAATAAATCCTCTAAGTCCCGTTGATCTAGTAATTGACCACTCCGTGCAGGTTGAGTATTACGGACACAAAGATTCATTTGAAAAGAATGTTGAGGTCGAATACCAAAGAAACGCTGAGAGATATAAATTTCTCAAATGGGGGCAAAAATCTTTTAAAAACTTTCGAGTTGTACCTCCAGGAACAGGAATTATTCATCAAGTTAATCTTGAATACCTAGCAGATGTTGTTTGGACTTCTGAAAATGATAAAGGTGAGCTTGAGGCCTATCCTGACACACTCGTCGGAACTGATTCTCACACTACAATGATCAATGGACTGGCCGTTCTTGGATGGGGTGTTGGTGGTATTGAAGCGGAAGCGGCAATGCTTGGACAACCTGTCACAATGCTTATCCCTGAGGTGGTTGGCTTTAAAATGACCGGTCGACTTCAAGAGGGCGTTACAGCAACGGACCTCGTTTTGACTGTTGTTGAAAAACTTCGGGCCCACGGTGTCGTCGGAAAGTTCGTCGAGTTTTTTGGACCTGGTATGAGCGATCTTTCTTTAGCTGATAGAGCGACTCTTGCGAATATGGCGCCGGAATATGGCGCGACATGTGGCTTTTTTCCTATTGATAAAAATACCATCGACTACATGAAGTTTTCGGGAAGAGAAAGTGAACTATGCGAATTAGTTGAGATGTATGCAAAAGAGCAAGGCTTATGGGCAGAGAAAGATGATGCAGACCCAGCTTTTAGTAGTGTGCTTGAACTGAATCTCGATGAAGTCGAGCCATGTATTTCAGGCCCAAAGAGACCTCAGGATAGAATTTTACTCAAAGATGCCAAAGCAGCTTTTAAGAAAGCAGTCAAGGATACTTTTAACTATGAAGCTGATGCTTTAGATAAAGAGTATAAAGTTGAAGGAGAGAGTTATTCTTTAAAAAATGGTGCCATTGGTGTTGCTGCCATTACTTCTTGTACTAATACTTCAAATCCATCAGTTCTTGTTGCCGCAGGACTGTTGGCCAAGAAGGCCAGAGAGAAGGGATTACAAACCAAGCCATGGGTTAAAACATCCCTTGCGCCAGGCTCAAAAGTTGTGACTGATTACCTTGTCGAATCTGGTCTTCAGCAACATTTAGATGATCTTGGATTTAACCTCGTCGGTTATGGTTGTACGACTTGTATTGGTAATACAGGGCCTTTACTTCCTCCTATTTCTAAATGTATTAATGACAACAACCTTCTTGTGACTTCTATTCTCTCAGGTAACAGAAACTTCGAGGGGCGTATTTCTCCAGACGTAAAGGCCAATTACTTGGCATCGCCACCACTGGTTGTGGCCTACGCTTTGGCAGGTACAATGACTGTCGATTTAAATAATGAGCCGCTCGGGCAAGATAAGGACGGAAATGATGTTTTTATGAAAGACCTCTGGCCGTCTAATAAAGAAATTTCTGATGTCATCCTTGAGCATCTTTCAAGTGAAATGTTTAAAAAACGATATAGTAATGTCTTTGAGGGGGACCAGCGTTGGAAAGATATTAATACTCCCGAGGGAGTACTTTACCAATGGGATGATTCGTCTACCTATATTCGAAAGCCTACTTTTTTCGAAAATATAAATGAAGTACAAGATGAGAACTTTAAAGTTGAGAAGGCAAGTATTCTCGGTCTTTTTGGTGATTCTGTGACGACCGATCATATTTCACCTGCAGGGAATATTGCGAAAAACTCACCTGCCGGAGTTTATCTTTCTGCTCAAGGAGTGAAACCAATAGATTTTAATTCTTATGGTTCGAGACGTGGAAACCATGAAGTGATGATGCGTGGAACTTTTGCTAATATTCGAATTAAAAATGAAATGCTACCAGGTGTCGAAGGTGGTTTCACGAAGCATATCCCATCTCAAAAACAGATGGCCATTTACGATGCTGCGATGGAATACAAAAAAGAGAATACTCCTCTTGTTGTCTTTGGGGGCAAAGAATATGGAACAGGCTCCTCAAGAGATTGGGCGGCGAAAGGGACAACGCTCTTAGGTGTTCAAGCCGTGATCGTAGAGAGTTTTGAAAGGATCCACCGCTCGAATCTTATTGGTATGGGTGTTCTTCCGTTAACATTTCAAAATGGAGAAGGCTGGAAAGAATTTAAGATGACGGGGTCCGAACAAGTTGATCTTGAACTCGTTGGTAAGTTAGAGCCAAAAATGAAAATTAAAATGACTGTTCATTTTGAAGATGGAACATCTAAAGACACAGAACTTTTGAGTCGGCTGGATACTATTGATGAGTTGAATTATTTTAAAAGTGGGGGGATTCTCCACTATGTTCTTAGAAATTTAAACAAGTAACTATTCGTTAGTCATCTGCCCGTGCAAGGCCGTAAGTGTACGGGCAGATTCTTCTCTTAATTTTATCATCTGTTTTTTTTCATTTTCATTACAATCTTTTAAGTAACGAGACTCTGATATTATTCGCATTAAAGTACTTCCAAACGCGTCGTAGGCCAAGTGATGTCTAGATTGATCGATGTGCACTATACCTTCACCAAAACTAGATTCAACATTTTTCAAGAATAATGAGCAGTATGAGGCTTCTGAATTAAAAGCTATGGCGTTAGATATAATGAGTAGGGGAATAAAGAGAATGATTGCGAAGTATTTCATATCTTATGTATCTGCAAGATATGAGCCGGCCTCTAGATATTTATACTGAAGCCTAAAGAGGTTCTATACTCTTTGTCGCTTCCTTTGGGTTCTCCAGTGAAAACGACTGTTATACCTGCATTTAGCCTAAAATAACTTGCCAGCCTTAAACTCAATCCAGTTCCAGCATAGGGAGAGATTCGGATAGAAGGATCGACTGAAGTTTTGACACCGTCTTCAGTTTTTTCAATTTCTGATTTTCGAGCATGGCCACCGGCACGTAAATAAGCTCCTAACATACCTTCATGATTAAAGTTTGATCGAACGCCAAGCATAAGAGTCGTGGAAGTTTCGTCAATTTTTAAGTCTTGTTCTGGGAAATTCTCTGACTCCTCTGCTCGGGTAAGCTCTCCCTCAGCTGATAACAAAGGGACTCCGTATGTTGCTCTTATTCCGTAATAAAACCTATCTGTTGTACGAGCAGTAGGCTCAATTTTTTGCACACGTTCGTAACCTAAAATAGGTTGAAAAGTTAGGTTCCCTTTAGAAACACGGCCAAATCCTTGAGCGTGTGAGAGAGTGGGGAGTAAAATAACACTTAAAAGTAGAAGTTTAGTCTTAACCATAGTCAATATTCTGCCATAAATCATGATCTTTTGAGTTAAGAGGAAAATCTGACCGGATAAATATCAAGACTTTATTAAACCAAAGCTGCAGTGTGGTTTTGACGATAGGCCAAGGTATCATAGAATAATATAAGGATCTTTAAGTGCTTATCTTAAAGAAATGACAAGGAATTGACACCGGTCTGATATTTCTCCCTTTTTGGCCTTACAAATGAGGTCTATTATAGAGAGTCAGTTCCAAATGAGGAGACAGGATGAAAAAGACGACATTTGCTCTATGTTTATTGGCCCCACTAATGATTGCTTTTCAATGTTATTCGAGTGATTCAGTATCTCAGTCCCGATTAGGGCAGAATGCCGACAGAGATAAGTTAATTGGAAATATCATAAAAAATGCATTGGAAACTTATCATTTCAGAAATGCCAAAGTTGATGCTGAGCTTTCTAACAACGCTTTTGACCTTTACCTCGAGAAAGTCGACTACAGTAAACAATTACTTTTAAAAGATGAAGTTGAGAAGCTCGAAGAATACCGCAATAAAATGCATAAGCAAATGGTCAGTGGTGATCACGAGCTTGTGAGTGAAACTAAAAAAATTATTAAGAAAAGATTGAAAAAGATTAAAGAAATCAAAAAGGAAGTTTTTAAAGAAAAATTTGATTTTACAATTGATGAAGTTGTTGAGAATGATCCAGAAAAAAGAGATTTTCCAAAGAATGAAAAAGAGTTGGCCGAGATATGGAGAAAGTCTCTTAAACAAGCAACTTTAACACGTTTTATTTCTCTTAAAGAGACAGAGAAAGACCGACTTGAAAAACTTAAGGGAAATAAAGAAAAAGACAAAAACAAAAAAGTTGAAAAAACTAAAGAAGCTAAACAAGATAAGAAACTGGCTAAAGAGTCTGATGCCAAATCAGAGAAACCGGCAACAGAAGCCGAGCTTATTACTAAGGCCCATGAGGCCATTGACAAGCAATACGATAAATTTCTTACTCGCTTAGAAGAGGATGCAGAGACTGAATATCAAGTAACATTTTTTAACTCGGTAGCGGGAATTTTTGATCCTCATACAAGTTATCTTCCGCCACGTGAAAAAGAAGATTTTGACATCGATATCTCTGGTAGCCTAGAGGGAATCGGCGCCGTTCTTCAAGAGGATGGCGAATATATTAAAGTCGTAAACGTTGTAACCGGTGGTGCAGCTTGGCGCCAAGAAGGCTTAGAAGTTGATGACGTTATCTTGGCCGTCGGGCAAGGGGAAGAGGATCCTGTTGATTTGGTTGGTATGCGTGTTGATGATGCTGTTCGCTACATCCGCGGAGAGAAAGGCTCAGAAGTTCGTCTAACCGTTCGGAAAGCTGATGGTACTCGTAAGGTGATACCAATCGTTAGAGATGTTGTTCAGGTAGGAGCGACTTATGCAAAATCTTCAGTCATTAAACATAAGCAACTTCCTTGGAGTCTCGGTTATATTAAAGTTCCAAAGTTTTATAGAGACTTTGGTAAAAGTGATAAAAATGTAACTCTGGATGTAAAGACAGAGCTTCTACGCTTAAAAAACCAAGATGTCGATGCTGTGGTACTAGATCTTAGAAGCAATGGTGGTGGAGCTCTAGAAGATGCAAAACAAATGTCGGGTCTGTTTTTAAAAGGTGGACCCGTTGTCCAAATTAAAGATCATAGAGGAAATATTGATATATTGAGAGATGATGTATCAAAAGTAGTTTATGACGGACCACTTATCGTTATGGTTAATCGGTTCAGTGCATCTGCTTCGGAGATTTTAGCAGGTGCCCTCCAAGACTATGGTCGAGCAGTTATTGTCGGTGGTAGTGAAACTCACGGTAAAGGAACTGTACAGGCCGTCTTGAATTTAAATCAAGGACCTCTTGTCAGCCTTTTTGGTGAAACAATGGGCGCACTAAAAGTTACAATCCAGAAGTTTTATAGAATTAATGGGGAATCGACTCAATTTAAAGGAATTTCTCCTGATATTGAACTTCCCGATCCTTTTGGCTTTTCTGAAAATAGAGAGAAAGATTTAGACTACGCTTTAAAGTGGGATACGGTAACACCACTAGATTATAAAAAGTGGAACGAATTTTCTTATAATCTTCCTCTTTTAAAAGATAGAAGTGAGCAAAGAGTCAAGAAAGATGAACGCTTCAAAAAGGTGAGAGACTACGTAACTTTTTTAAAAGAGAGAAGAAAGAAAACTCGCTCAACACTTAATCTTGATAAAATGTTAGCCGAGGAAAAACAAACTGAAGAGAAAACTAAAAAACTAAAGCTCGAGGGTGATGTTAATGAAAATATTGAAGTCTCCTTATACAAGGATTCTCTTAAGGCCCACGAGAAAATTTCTAAAGAAGATGAGTCTCAATGGATGGGAGATTTTCCTAAAAGAAAAGAGGAGTGGGTGACTCAGCTACGGGAAGATCCAGCAATTGAGGAAACAATTTTCATATTAGACGATATTTTAAATACTCAAGCAGGTAAGAAGCTTACAATGGTTAAAAAGCAAAGTGATAGATAATTCAGAGATTGAGACAGTTATGGATGCACTTGAGAGCTGTGAGGATGAAGTCCTTGCAGCTCAGCTTCTGAAGGAATTTAATGACCGCTCCAAAGAATGGGGGCGATTAATGCTTAATTTCGATGATGAGCTTGATCACGCGACATGGAAAGATGAGTGTGATAGGGCAAGAGGAAATCTCGATCAGACAATTGAAAAGATTTTATGTTTAAAAACTAATTAAAGGAAATTTTCGTGCCTTCTGATGATTCATGGAACTTTAAAATTGAGAAACCAAAGCAGAAAACTACGAAGTCTAGTGAAAAAAAAACTGCTGCCACTAAAGAAAAAATAAAGAGGCGTCAGGAAGCATCCCTTTATGAGAAAGTCGGGCCTAAGGTCAGTATCCCTACACCTAAACATAGTAAAAGAAAAAGTCGATCAGAGTTGGCCAAAGAGTATCTACGTGAAGAAGATATTAAACAAGAAGATCATCCTGATGATATATATGGTTCTCCCATTAGAAGGGCTTTTGCGGCCAGTATTGATTTAGTTTTGATTGCCTTTGCTCTTATATTAATATTGACATACAAATCAGATCTTTGGATCGAATTAGAGCTTCAATTTTTTGGACTCAATGATGTCGGGCAAGGGCCTTTACTTACATACTTTGGAAGTCTTGGGTTTTGTTTATATTTGATAATTGCAGTATTGCCATCAATTGTTTTTGGTCGCTCTCTAGGCAAGGCATTATCTGGCGTTAAAATATATGACGAAGAACAACGACCTCTAGGCTTTGTAAAAACCTTAGTTAGAGAGGTTTTGTTTAGACCTCTCTCTGTATTGAGTGTTGTGGGGGTATTGGCTTGTTGTTTCAGTAAAAAGAGAAAAATGCTTCACGATTACCTAATAGGATCCAACGTACGTCGTTACTAAATTATTCAATAAGTAATTTCTGCATGAAATCAGATTGAGATGCCACACTTTCAAGCGCTTCTTCTTTTGTGATAACTCCGTTGTTATATAACTCTAAAATATGCTGATCAAAGCTCTGGCTTTGTTTTGTTATTTTCCCTTGTGCGAGGATTGTACCCAAACGAGAAAGGGGCTCTTGTCCCAAAATGCATTCTCTTACACCTGGACCCGTCACCATAATTTCCTGAGCGACGACGATATCACCGCTCACGCCAGGGATCATACGTTGAGATATTGTAGAGTAGAGGTGCTCGGCAAGTCTTTTTTGAACGTAGGGTTGTTCATCTTCTGGAAACATAGAGATAATTCGCCCAACAGTTGAAACACAGTCTCTTGTGTGCACGGTAGATAAGACAAGGTGACCGGTCTCCGCAGCTTGTAGAGCAATAGAGATTGTCTCAGCATCTCTCATTTCACCGATGAGGATAATATCGGGGTCCTGTCTAAGGGCCGATCTGAGGGCGGTTGAAAAGTTCTCAGTATCTATCCCTATCTCTCTTTGAGTGATCCTAGATTTTATTTGTGGGTGTAAATACTCGAGTGGATCTTCAATTGTTACAATATGGGCACTGCGCTTATGATTAATGCGATTTATCATCGCTGCAAGAGTTGTCGATTTGCCTGAACCCGTGGCCCCAGTAATAAGAATTAAACCCCGGGTTTGTTCACAAATTTTTTTAATTGAAGGACTTATCCCTAATTCATCGATTGTAGGTATCTGATTTTTGATGAGCCTGAGAATAATTCCTATCTTCTGACCGTAGCGAAAGAAGTTGTACCTCGCCCTGCAAAGACCTTCAAACTGGTGTCCACCATCGAGCTCTGAGATATCATTGATTTTATCTTGGTGTTTAGTGCCTTTAACCAGTATCTCTGTGATATCTCGGACATCCTCAATACTAAAGGTGCGGGTTTGGACAGGAACTAAAGTTCCTTTGATTCTGAGACACGGAGTTTCGTCTGTCCTAATGTGAATATCGCTTGCACCATGCTCCATAGCGACCTTAATCAATGCTTTAAGGTTTTTTTCGCTAAATGCCATTTCTCTCGTCCTTTATTGTCTTTAATTAACTATATCATACGTTAAAATAAGTTCACTCGCCAGTTTGTAACCATTTTCTAACATATTTCGAGTTGGGACAGTGTCTTATAGAGGGTACACTTAGGTATGCAAAGACCTGTAAAAATTCTTGTTATTCGCTTCTCTAGCTTCGGCGATATTGTACAGACCATGTCTGTTCTTGGCCCATTGAGACAGCGATTCTCCCAGGCGGAAGTTCATTGGCTTTGCAGAAGTGACATGCAAAGCTTTTTGCGCTCAAGCGAATATAAAATACATGTTTGGCCTTTTGAACGTAAGTCTGGATTACTAGGGCTCGTTAAGTTGGCGCTAAAACTTAGAAAGCAAAAAATTACGCATGTTTATGATGCGCATTCAAATTTTAGAAGTAGAGTCGTGAGTTTTATCTTGCGAATGGGTCGTCATGTTGAATTTTCTCGACGTTCTAAAGACCGATGGAAAAGATTTTTACTTTTTTGGTTTCGATTTAATAAGTTCCCAAAGCCTTTTAGAGGTATGCTCTCTTATCAAAAGCCGCTGACTAAATGGGGTGTTGATCCTCTGGAATACAGCTTTCATGAATGGTCTTTTCCAGATCACGTTAAAGATAAGCTCGAAAAGCTAGGCTTAACTAATAAAATTGCTCTGGCTCCCTCAGCAGCGTGGGAGATGAAGCGCTGGCCTCTAGAGCACTGGAAAGAGCTTATCTTGGCCTTAGACTCTCAAGAGTTTGTAATATTAGGTGGTCCAGGAGACCATTTTTGTAAAAAACTGGAAGAAATTGCTCCTGATAGAGTTAAAAATCTGGCAGGTCAGCTAAGTCTTCTTGAAAGTTGTTACGTTGTAGATCAAGTGGCCCTTACGGTTTCGGCAGATACTGGTCTTTTACATGTTGCTGACTTACTCGGACGCAAGGGCGTCGCTCTCATAGGCCCTACTGCATTTGGTTATACAAGTTCAAAGCTTATAAAAATATTGGAAGTCTCGCTACCATGTCGTCCATGTACAAAAGATGGAAGCGGCAGATGTGTACAGGACGTTTATAAAAAGTGTCTTGTTGATATTAAACCAATGCTTGTTAAGTCTGAAGTTATGAAACTTCTCTCTTCTTAACCGTATCCTTTCTGAGCTTCCAGAGTAGTTGGCTTATATAAGCTCTTCTTCTTTCCCTTGTTGTGATCATTAAAAGCTTTGTAATTTTTAGATTTTCAGGGTCGCTATAAAGAAGTATAAGCATTTCCTGAATAAAATTTGTGCTTAACGTGATGTAGTTGTCGGTTCCGACTCCAAGCTTAACACCTTTTTTCTCCCACCATGAAAACGGGTGGTCGCGATAGTATGGAAAGCAGCCCGTAAGCTTCAGATTAGATGAAGGTAAAGCGATTAAGGAGACTTGTTTGTTGATCATACGGTTGAGGACGTCATGTTGATAATGCTCAATTTCTCTGGCCGTATGGAATTTGGTTTTAATAAAAAGTGTCACCTCTTCATCGTTAAGCTTCTGGCCCGTTATGAGTTTGTCTTTTATCTTTTCGTCATGCCAATTCATATCCTCAATTTCAAAAAACTCATTACTTCCAGGTATGATTTTTTCGTTACGTTCATTAGCATCTAGAATGTTTTGAAAGAGGCGGTGAAAGTAAAAGTTGGGGTTGATTCCTAGGCTTAGGCCATGTTCTAGGGTATCGATATGCCAGATGTTCATAGCGTTATCTACAGACTGGACACCTTTACGTAGGTTCTTCCATGTTTCTCCATGGTGGCTTCGAATACTAAATCCTTGGTATTGAAGTTTTCTTAGGCCTTCTCGGAGCTGCTCAAAGTGTTTTTTTCGATAGAGTTCCCTTTCGTCGCCGACCGTATCCACCTCTTTGAGATGTGGCTTGAGCTCAGGGTGTTTTTCCAAGATTTTTAAAATACTGTCTACTTGATCTTCAAAATGTGATTTTTTAGAGTCGTATTTGTTCTTGTCATAGAAATCCAGCTCTTTTCTAAAACTAGGAGAAAGGATGAAATCAAAAGCCTGATACTCCTTTTGGAATTTTTTGAATCCTTGATATAGACCCATAACGACGTCCTCTTCTTTAAGTTCGTTCGCACCAGGTATCTGTTCTGAGTCCATCGATGAACTCCTCGAAAGAGTGAATTTTAAGCGAATTTTCCCCACATTATATTTTGAATAGAGCTCCTTTGCCATATGGTAAGCAGCATCCTCGTGGGCCTTTTTATCTGTGAGTACAAGCTTGGCCAGATATAATATCTTCAAGTACGTCTTAAATTGCTCTCCTTCTTTAAGTCTGATGAGTTTGTCAACGTCCTCCACACTGTTAAAAGGTAGAGCATCTTCACCGTAAACATCAACGATCTTTTTTTTGTAAACCTTTCCATGTTTACCTGCTAACAATTTTTTTATCCGTGGATAAATAAATTCAGCAGCAAGAGAGCCTGTAAGATGAATATGTTCTTCATGATAATGTAGAGGGAATTCTTTGAAAAACTGAAAAAGGGAATGACTGACAGGATGATTTAATATTGTATCAATGTCTACGTCATCCGTTTGAAGACCATGAATCAGAGAAGCGAATTCATGAATAAGCTTACTTGCTAGCGGCTTCTTTTTCATGAATCGGCTATGGCCTAAAAGTTCTAGCGTATCATAAAGAGAGATTCCATTTGTCTCACTGATAATTTGAGTAAGGTGATCTTTAATTTCCATGATCATTTCTTGACTCTTTTTGGCCATGTCGTTACTTCCTTGATTCTTTAATATTTTAATAACTTATCGGAATAAATACGTAGAGATCGACTAGAAGGAGTTAACTCGAAAAATCTGCCTGGCAGTCTAAAATATGTGACTTAAGGTCCTGAGGATAACCTTCCACAAGGTGACCGGTTCTATGGTAAAAATACTCTCTTTGTTGAGCGTTCATTTCTTGTGGCATGTTCTGTTTTATTTGATGTAAATGATTTTCTTTTATTATTTTTATTTAGGTCAAAAATTTCCGATGGCCCCATACCCATTATCTTTTTTCCAAAAAAACTCGATAGAGAGGGTAGTGCATGTTTTATAAGTATCAGCAGGGTGACAAAACCAAGCATTATTGCCAAAATGTCATTCAAATTTGTAGACATAGCTAATGATAATAAGAAACTTAAAAGGTGGCCACGATGAAATGGAGTCTAGAAGAAATTGAACTCCCTCTTAAGTTTAACTGGAAGCTTTCTCGTAACGAGACATATGTAAAACATAATTTTATTGTGCGTTTACAAGTTGATGAGTTAACGACTTGTGGAGAAGTGGCCTTCAATACTCGATATGAAGAATCTAAAGAGAGAATTCTTAGAGAATTTGATGAGTTTTCCAGAGATTTTCCTGATGATGTAGATAGTGTGGAAGATGTCATGAAGTTTTGTTCTGGACGTGATTTTTGCAAGTCTCTACGCTTTGGAGTTGAGTCTGCATTTGTGCATTATATGGCCTTAGCAACAGATCGTACTGTTCCTGAACTCTTAGGAGTTCCTTTTATGAGCTCTGCACCGACATCTTTTTCTCTTCCAATTCTCGATATATCAGAAATCGAAGACTTTATTGTTGACCATGGACTCAAGCGATTTGATGTACTTAAAGTTAAAGTCAACAAATATAGTGCATTAAGCACTGTTGAAACTGTATTTAATGCATTTTCAGGTAAAGTAAGAATTGATGGGAATGAATGTTGGGAGACTGCACAGGAAGTTTTAGATTTTATCGGGGCCATTTCAGACTTAAGTCGCATTGAGTTTCTTGAGCAGCCAATCAGATCAGATTGCCACAATGAGGCCAAAAAACTTCGCGACCTCTCTCCTGTTCTCTTAATGGCCGATGAGTCTTTGACATCGCAAGATGTAACAGAGTATTACGCAGAAAGATTTCACGCTGTTAACGTGAAGCTCATGAAGGCCGGTAGCTATATGAAGGCCGTTTTGCAGTTGAGACAAGCTAGAGAGCTTGGATTAAAAACAATGGTTGGATGTATGATCGAAACCTCTCTTGGGATATCCAGCGCTCTAAATATTAGTTATGGAACTGACTTTCTCGATCTTGATGGTTGCCTTTTATTAAAAGAAGATCCATTTAAATTAATTCTTGAAGAAAATGGAAAGCTCTTTAGAAGTGACCTTCATTAAAATAAACACTAGAAAAAAAGTCTAAATTCTAAATCGACCCTTGAGACCTCTGGTGTATTTCGACCCGTTACTGTTTTTCTGGCCAATAGTTGAACACTCATTGGCATCGAAAACTTAGCCATTTGGTAAAGCTCAACGGTGCTAAGTTTTAGACCGGTTTTAATAATGTGGTAACTCTCTCCTGACCTGAGACCGAGTATTTGATTTGCCTCTTGGTATGGAGAGCTATAATTTGGTGATCCTTCAAATAAAAACTCATGGCCTGCTTGGAACTGAAGCCAAGAGTGAGTTTTATAGCTGACCATGAGATCGCTATTCCACATGTTACCTAACTTTTCATTAAACTCGCCTTTTTCGGAGGAGAATTGCATTTTCTCGCTTTCAGGAATTCTCAAAGTTTTATGCGATTCTATTTGGTACGTGTAGCGTAGACTTGCGTCTAAATCGAGCTTCCTTTCCATGATAGAGATGCCACCACCAAACTCTAGAAAAAGATCCGTTTGGCCATCTCCAAAGGCCATATCTTGAAGGATGTCGGGGTCGTTCACACGACCGGTGGGAAGAGTGACGCCAAATGATGTTGCTAGCCCCGAGCTTTTCCAATCTGTAAGACGATAAAGTCCTGTTAGTTCTACATCACCTAAACCTTTTGCATTCCAACTTCCAATAGGCTTATATTCATAGTTTCTCACGAGGACAGTTTGGAGCAGTTGGCCATCAGCATCTGGTAATTGAGAAGTCAGTTGATTTAGTAGATATGCCGTGTCACTTTCCTGACCTGATTGATTTAGCTGATTTGCAACATCTTGATAATTATTTGATTCAGTTCTTTTGACATCCATGAGCACACTGGCCCGGTAGTAAGGGATTGAAACAAATGTTGTGAGTCGTTCAGTTAGCCCATAAGCGACACCAAAGCCCTGAACTTGGAGTTGAGCATGGGTATCGATTTCGTAACGACCAACCCGGAACATTTCATAAGCTGCTGGAGAGGTTTTTTTGAGTTCATCAAAGTAAATGTCAGCACCCTTAATTTCAGATAGTTCTTTAGATGTGAGTGACTGATTGAAAGATAGACTTTCTCGTCTACCTTCTTTAGAAAATTCATTCTCGATATCAGATGTCTGAACCTGTCGAAAGGCCAACAGACGAACGCCTTTTGGAAGGGTGTCGTAGTAAGCAGCAAGGCTTGATTCAGTCACAGAACCAAATAACAAGATACTAATGGCATAAATATGAAGAGTCGTTAGTTTCACAAGTTCCTCTAGTCACAACAGCTCAAGTGGTTTGATCATAATGGCCCTAACGCGACGAGTCTATCGCCAGTATTAGAATGAGAATTCTTTATATATGCAGAGTATATTCAGATAGTTAGAGGCAAGGATAATTTACAACATAGACCTTGGTCTTCTCTTTTTGCGCTATACGTTGTCACCATGACAAAAGCTTCAGGATTGATATTTACGGCTCTTCTTTTCTTGTGCTCATGCGGTCAAAAGGAAAATATTATTCCTAGTTTCGAGCTCAAAGAATCAACTGAACAGAGTTATAGATTTAGTATGAGTAGAAGCGATGCCGTGGATTCCCCAACGCTTGAGTTTTCAGATGTGGGGCCTATCGGAGGTGTTGTACAAAACCTTGCCGACGCGATTGGCGATATTATGCTGAATGAAGATGAGATGACGGTTCCGCTCGATCCTGTTGTATTTTATCTCCCAGAGATTAAGGATGCTGACCTCGCCGTTATCGAGCGAGTATCTCTAGAAAGAGTACTTGTGAGAATGAAGTCTTCTGCTGAACAAACAAGTCTGAACTTTCTAAAAAGAATTGAGGTCTACCTTGATTATGGATTTAGTTCACCAGGAGATCCCAGTCCTCTAAGTCAAGACAATGAAGGCGATGGTTTTTCACCTGACGATCCTTTGAGTCGTGAGGTGGTCTTAGGAGGGGAGATCCCTAGGGATGCTGAGCTCATTTTGAGTTATGAGCGCTCTCGAGAATCGTTATTATGCCTAGGAACCTGTCTCAATATGACTACATTTCCTATCGACTTTAAGGAAGTACTTGATCAAAGATATACGAGCTATACCATACATTTGCGCTTAGTAATTGATGGCATGCCTAAAGGATCGATTGATCTCGAAACTTACTTTGATGTGCGAGTCGATGCAGATTTCTTTAAATAGTGTCTGACAACGCCTCGATCAAAAATTCCCCCTATTGAATTGACGTTAAGTACCTATATCATAGAATAGAGTACACCTAAAAATATCCACGGAGTTCGGATGACATTATCTCGACTTTTGATCCCCACTTTTCTCATAACTATATCTTCTTGCTCATCCATAGAGATGCTTACGGAAATCGGTGCAGGCCCTGAACCTGTAGAGGTTAGCCAAGATGAATTGCAAGAAACTATGGAAGCGCAAGGTGTTGGTGAATTAGAAGCTGGGGATTCAACTGAGTCAGATGAAATTATTGTAGAGTTCGAATCAGAAAACAAAGATACAAAATTTAATCCATTTAAAGGTTCAGAAAATCTCACTAATGGCGGTCGTGATAAAGAAGCCGTGAAAAACGATAAGTTAGATTTTAAACTAGACTTTCTTTCTGAACATTACGATTTCTGGCTGGACTATTACACGAGACGAGATAAGTCTCGCTTTCAAAGACAACTCACTCAAGGTGAGGCTTACCGAGATATCGTAGAGAAGATTCTCGAAGAAGAAGGTTTACCTAAAGAGCTTTTTTACGTAGGGCTAATTGAAAGTGGTTATAGTATGCATGTTCGAAGTCATGCTTCAGCAGTAGGACCGTGGCAATTCATTAAAGGGACAGCGACACGCTACGGTATGAGTGTGAATAACCAAGTTGATGAAAGACGCAATATTCATAAGGCCACAAGGGCAGCAGCTCATTATTATAAAGATCTTTACAATATTTTTGGGAGCTGGGAGTTGGCCCTTTGCGCATATAATGCAGGTGAATATCGTGTCATTAATGCTATTCGAAAAGGTGGAACACGTAGTTATAGAGAGCTTGTACGAAAAAGACTTCTCCCTAGAGAGACGATCTATTATGTGCCAAAGCTAGCAGTGGCCAAACATCTTTCGGAAAACAGAGAGAAATATGATTTAAAGGTCAATAAAATAAAAGATGATTTTTATATTAATGCTGACGAAGTGCATGTGAAAGGTAGCTTTTCGCTTAAGGATCTGTCCAAGAAGCTTGGATTAAATCTCAAAGACTTAAAGAAACTTAATCCAGATTTTCTGTACAGAGTTGTACGTGCACCTCGTGCAGGTCAAAGAGTCATCGTTCCTTTTGACAAAATCGAAGTGGCCAAAAGCTTAGAGATAGTGAACCGCGCAGTGGCACAAAAGCAAGAAGAAGTTCATTACCGCGTTCGTAGGGGAGATAACCTTATTTCTATTGCTCGACGTTTTGGAACGAGTGTCTCCAAAATCAAAAGACTTAATCGCTTAAGAAGCTCTAAAATCCTACTGGGACAGAAGTTAAAAATAGATGGAGTATCGACTCAACGTTATAGCGTACAAAGAGGAGATAACTTAGGCCGTATTGCTCGATTACATAGAACAACGGTCTCTGACTTGAGACGAATGAATAACTTAAGAGGCTCTCGCATTCTTGTTGGACAAAATCTCAAGGTCCCAAATGCAGCGATTAAAGTTTACACCGTACGCAGAGGGGACAACTTAGCTGGAATCGCCCACAAGTTTAATACTTCTATCTCGAGCATTATGAAAATAAACTCACTGAACAACACTCGGATTTATCCAAATCAAAAAATTCATATCCCCGGAGAAGGTTAGAGATCCTTCTCCTTTACTTATACACATGATATGATCTCCTCATGACAAACAGACTTAGAATAGGTTTTGAAGCAAAACGAGCATTTCATAATTCTCGTGGGCTTGGTAATTACTGTAGAACCCTTATTGAGGGTCTTGATACTTATTGTCCCCAACACGAAAAATTCTTGTATTCACCTTTTGATAGGAAAAATGAGTATCAAGATTTCCTATCCACACTTAAGCACGCTAAGGTGTGTTGGCCAGAAGGGTTTATGGGGAAGATTTCTTCAAGCGTATGGAGAAGCTTTCTGCTTTCTAACCAGGCCCAAAAAGATCAGTTAGATATTTTTCATGGCCTTTCTCATGAGTTACCCTACGCCATAGAAAAATGTTCTTTTAAAAAAGTAGTGACAATTCACGATCTGATTTTTCTTCGTTATCCAGAATTTTTTCCTTGGATTGATAGAAAGATTTATTTTAAAAAATTTGAATATAGTACTAGAGCGAGTGATAAGGTTCTGGCGATTTGCGAACAAACTAAAAGAGATATTATTCATTTTCTTGGTACTCCTGAAGAAAAAATCGAAGTTGCTTATCAAAGTTGTCATCCAAGATTTTATCACTCTTGGACATCTTCCGAAAAAGATGCTTTGAGAGAGTCTCTTGACTTACCAGATAATTATATTTTGTATGTTGGAGCATTTGAAAAAAGAAAAAATATTTTGAGTTTAATTCATGCTTTCGCTCTACTTAAAGATGAATTTTCGCATTCGTTAGTACTTGTTGGTCAAGGTCGAAGTTACAAAAAACGTATGCTCGATTTGATCGATCATTATGACTTGCACGACCGAATACGACTCATCAGTCCTACAAATGAGGAGCTTCCAGGAGTTTACCAGCAGGCCAGTTTATTTGCTTTTCCTTCTTTTTTTGAAGGCTTCGGAATTCCGATAGTAGAAGCTTTGTTTAGTGGGACACCTGTGGTCACATCTGAAGGTTCATGTTTCCCAGAGTCAGGTGGCCCTGACTCGCTTTATATTGACCCAAATCGAGTTGATGATTTAGCTGAAGCGATGAGATCAGTTTTGATTGATAAAGATAAAGCACAATCCATGTCTATGAGCGGGGTTGAGTATGCTGAGCGTTTTCATCTCAAGAATACGACCGAGAATTTAGAGAATTTTTATTTTTCTGTGATGAGAGATAAATTTGTAAGCTCGTAATGTTTAAGCTTATCTAATACCTTGACGAGTCTTTCGTAAGGAACTTTTTTATCAATTCTTAAATCTATTGCTTTTGTTTTATCACTGATTTTTTCTAAAAAGGGGTCAAGCCCCTCAATTTGAGTTTTTTCACCATTGTATGCAAGCTCTGAATCGCCAACTTCAATGATGATTTGGTCATTGTCAGCAGCAATGCTTTCGCCTTCTTGTGTTTGTGGCAAGCTTAGTAATAAGGCCAGCTCGTCTTTTTTAAAAACTGTCGAAACCATAAAAAAGATCAATAATAAAAAGACGACATCGATAAGGGGTGTTATGTCTGGTGAACTGAGGTCTCGTGTGCGTCTTTTCATGCAAGGACTTCCATTAAGATTTTCTTTTCAAGCCGGGCCTCAAGTTTGTCCAGCAATCCTATGAGATAATTGTGCCCAATAAAATGAGGGATCGCGACAATCAGTCCTCCAACAGTTGTGATCAAGGCCATGGAAATACCCTGAGCAAAAGAAGCCGGGTTGTTTAACCCTGTCTGAGACATAACATTAAATGCAACAAGAACACCAATAACTGTTCCTAGAAGTCCGAGTAAAGGTGAAACGGTCGCAATAATCCGGACTGTATTTAATCCCTTTTCGATACCCATAATATATTCAGAAAGATATTGGCGTGTGAGTTCGATCATGGCCCCTGATTCTTTGTCACCAGATTCGCGCTTCATACGTTTTGAAATCTCTTGTGTGATGTCAGAGTCATTTTTGATTTCTTTATTAAAAAGAAAGGCCTTCGAAATCATGATGGCAAAGCCAATGATATTAAAGATGAGCAAAATATACATTATCGCTCCACCCTGCATAATATAATCGACAATTCTCATGAAATCTCCTTCCAATGATGTGAGATAAACATTGTCATATGCGAACTTGAGATTGGCAAATCTATGTTGTTTTTACTTGAACGGGAAGGTTGGTCTTTAATGAGCTTTGTAGGCCAAGTATTAGCTGCTGTTCCAAGTCTTTTCGATTGACCTTGATTTTTGTTTGTTCTTCCAGGTAAGTCATCAAATTGGGCTGTAGTCCACAGCTTGCAATTCCTTTGAATGCGAGGGGGTCATGAGACAAATTGAGAGCTAAACCGTGATAGGTGATCCATTTTTTTACGGCCAGGCCAATTGAAGCAACTTTTCTCTCTATATTTTGCGCGTCATCTTTAACCCAGACTCCTGCGTAAGCAGGCGTTCCTCTTGCGCTTAGTCCTTGTGACGTCAATAATTCAACCAAGACATTTTGTAAAAGCTGAAGTAGGCCTCCAATATTTTGACCTCGTGTTTTGAGATTGAGTATTGGATAGATGATGATTTGTTCTGGTCCGTGATAGGTCGCTTTACCACCTCTTTCAACTTTATGTGTTTCTCCGGCCCATCCAGAGAGGTCTTGATCTGTTGATTGTTTACCAAGGGTTACCACTGAATGATGGCGGCAAATGACAATAGATTCTTCACCATATCCATTGATGAGTTTTTCCACTCTTTTGAGCTGCTCACGGTGAGCATCTGTGTACCTAATCAAACCCCAGTTTTCAACTTTGACGTCCAAAGTTTAGTTTCCTTGTTCCAGCGTGGGATAGGATTTGAGTTTTGTGGATGATAAAGAGTTTTCTCGATTGATGACGCCTTTCATGAAGTATTCAGCTGCGCGATAAGAGCTTCTCACAAGTGGCCCTGAGGCCACATACAAAAAGCCCATTTCTTCTGCAAAGGCCTTCCAGTGCTTGAAACGATCAGGATGAACCCACTCTTCAACAGGGAGGTGCTGAGCATGTCTTTTGGTTGGAGAGAGGTATTGTCCAAAAGTGACGACGTCACAACCTACTCCACGAAGATCTTTTAGTGTTTGTTCTATTTGAGGATCTTTCTCACCAAGGCCAAGCATAATTGATGTTTTTGTATAGCGGCCAGGATCAATTTCTTTAACTATTTCAAGTGCATCCAGAGATTGACGATATCCACTTCGTCTATCTCTTACTTTGGGTGTGAGTTGCTCAACAGTTTCAACATTATGTGCGTACACATCTGGTAAGGCCTCAACGAGCCGTCTTATATGAGTTTTATTTGCACTGAAATCAGGGGCCAGAACTTCAACGATCATTTCTGGATTATTTTTTTTAATTACTTCTACTGTCTTTCCAAAATGATCAGCACCTTGGTCAGGCAAGTCATCTCGATCGACACTGGTCAAAACGACGTAGTCAAGTTTCATTTGAGAGATCGCATATCCGACTTTTTGTGGTTCATCGAGATCAAGAATACCTTTAGGGTTCCCAGTTTTAACAGCACAAAACCGGCAAGCCCGAGTACAAGTGTCACCCATGAGCATGAATGTGGCGGTTCCGCCACCCCAACATTCATCCATATTGGGACAATGGGCCTCCTGGCAGACAGTGGCCAAATTAAGATCCTTGAGCATGTCTCGTATCTCGAAGTATCTATCTGAGGTAGGAGGTCGGACTTTCAGCCAGTCAGGTCTATTTTTTTTATGTTCAGTTGTCATACTTTTTTTTACCAGCTTTTTTGAAATCACCCAAGTAGATAATGGCCGACAAGAAGAAATTGGTATACTTGAGTGAACGGCAAATATGTCCGATATAGAACTGTCGAAGGCCAAAGAAGGCCTTTGGATCACAAGGATAAGTGGAGCTGATGAGAATTCAGACCAACATTCAGTCTATGGCCGCTCAGCGGCGTATGTCTAAGCTCACGAAAGATCAAGATCGTGAGAATATACGCCTGTCTAGTGGAGACCGTATTCATCAGGCCAGCTATGATCCATCTGGTTTAGCAATCTCAAATAAAATGGAATCACGAATTCGTTCTCAGCAGCAGGCGCAGAGAAATATTAATGATGGTGTTTCAATGATTCAAGTTGCGGAAGGGACTTTGTCTAGTATGCATGAAATGGGATCGCGCTTATTGGAGCTCTCACTCGCTTCAGCCAATGATACTTTGGGCGATAGTGAACGGGCCATGATTGCAAGAGAGTTCGATTCGACAAAAATGGAGTATCACCGCTTAAGAGAGTCCGCTATGTTTAATGGTAAATCTTTGATGAAAGGTGCTGAAGTGCATGAACTTCAGGTAGGGATAGATAATGATCCGAATGCAGATCGAATAAGTTATGATCTGAGTAAGCTACTTTCAAAAGATTTTGGCATAGATAAAATGGGAATAACGACAAAATATGATGCTCAAAATACTATTGATTATACAAGAAAAATGATTGGTGAAGTTTCTCGCTCGCGGGCGTTACTTGGTTCTGTTTCGAATAGTATGGGTGCGGCGCTTGAGAATTTAAAGATTTCTAATGAAAATTTACAAAACTCAAATTCAAAAATTCGAGACACTGATATTGCAAAATCCGTGGCCAAAAGGGCGATCGCCAATATCAACAAATCTGCGACGACGGCCACCCTTGCTCAGGCCAATTCGAATCCCAATCGAGTGATGAAGCTACTTTCTTAAGAAAATTTTTGTGGTCCAAGAGGAATTAAAATCTGAAATCGGTTTCCTCCAAGTGGACCATGATCAATCTTGATTTCTCCATAATGCTTTTGAACAATATGTTTAACAATCGCTAATCCAAGACCAGTACCTCCTTGGGCCCTTGAACGTGATGGGTCCACTCTATAGAAGCGCTCAAAAAGTCGGGCATGATGTTGAGAAGGGATTTTGTCGCCGTTATCTTCAACGACCAGAAGGTAGTGTGTATTTGTTTTGTTCCAGCTTACGTGTATCTCACCATTTTCGGGTGTGTACTTATAAGCATTATCAACAAGATTCGTGAGGACCTGTTCTATCAGCTGCGGGTGAGCATGTATTTCTTTGCAGTCATAATACTCTTTAACGATCATGCTTTTATCATGATAATTTTGTTTGATATTCGCGAGGGTCATACCTGTAAGTTCTTGGGTCGAGACCCACTCTCTTTGCACCTTTCTTTTACTTTCAATTACTGAAAGGGTGAGGATGTCACTAAATAAATGGGTGAGGCGATCGGCATTACCTTGGATTCTTTGAAAGCAGTCCTGTAGTCTTTTTGATTCGTCGGAATCGATTGCGGTTGGAATAAGTCCCTCTAGTAGTTGAACATATCCTTTTAAAGCTGTGAGTGGTGTTCTGATTTCGTGAGAGACGTTTGTTACAAAATCTTCTCGCAGTTGCTCTGCCGTTTTACGGTCAGTGACATTATGAAAAACACAGACGGCCCCAAAAACATCTCCTTTACGATTTCGTAGGGGAGAAAATTTTAAATCAAAATAGTTCTTGGTCTTTCCATTTTTAATCTCAAAGAGATTATTTCTTGTCTTAAAGCTCTCTTTCATTTGCAACGTTTTATCAAAACAATCTTGAAGGTTTTTATCTCGAACGAGTTCCCAGATTTTAAAGTCACTGAGGTCTCTTTTTTTATATTCTTGTGGAGTAAAGTTTTTTCTAAACTGGTCATTCGCAAAAAGAATGTTTTGCTCATGATCAACTGCAAGGATGGAGTCAGAAATTGACTCCATCAATGTATTCATCTTTTCGTTTTCAAGAAAAAGCTCGTTTATATAGTTCTCGAGATCATTTTGGGCATTGTCGAGAGTCTTTTCAACGAGCATCCATTCATCACCTGTCTCTTCGTCTGAGTCATAACTATAGCGGTTACGGTGTTTTTTCATATGCTCGACTTTTTTGAGCAGAGATCTTAAAGGAGACGATACTTGTACACTTGCATAGAGAGAAATGAGAGAGGTTACGATTAGTAAGGGGAGAACTAAGATAAGAATACTTTGATCCAAAAAATCGATGGCCTCGTTAAGATTACTTAACTTCGTTGACTGCCTTAAAATATATGGAGTTTTACCAGATGACGGTGTGATGAGGCGAGCCTCATAAAGCATCATCTGTTGAGTTGATTCTGAATAGCGCTTACTCTGTCCATGACCCGATTCAACGGCGTTCTGTATTTCAGGTCTATCGATATGGTTATCAAGTTTTTGTAGGTTAACAAAATTATCGCAAAGTACTTCACCTGAGAGATTGATGAGAGTAAATCGTGGGAGTTTCTTTGTTTCGAGTTCTTTACACCAGCTCAGAGCGTCCTGACCTTTAGAGAAAAGGCTTTTGTCTAGAAGATCGAGCGATTCATGAATATGCTCAGAAGCCTGCTGAGTCATTGAGTTTTTAAGGTAATGACGGGCCATGAAGGCCGTAGTTATAATGACAAGGGTTGTGATGACGACTTGTAGAAGTGCCAACTTTCTAAAAAAGCGCCATGGCATATTTATAAATGAAAGGGGACCTGATTTTTTATTCATTCACCACTCGGTAGCCAATACCGCGAATGGTTTCAATCAGGGATGAATGTTGCTTGAGCTTTTTTCTGAGCCCGAAAATATGTGTATCGATTGTCCTATCGGTAACATGTACGGGGCCATCTTGAATTGACTCTACTAAATGATTGCGAGTCATGACTTTTCCCGGCTGGCTCATAAATGAGCAGAGAAGCTTATATTCAGACAGAGTTAAGTCGAGCTCGTCTTCCCCAATCCATGCTTTGCATTGAACAGTATCAAGCTTGAGATCTCTAATTTGCCAGACCGTATTCTCTGTCGATTGATCCTCATTTTGGAGGTGCTCCATTCGACGCAATAAAGAACGCACACGAGCAAGCAAAATCTTAAGGTCAAAGGGTTTTGTGACATAGTCATCTGCACCTGCATCTAGGCCCTCAACGATTTGCTCTGGTCCTGTTAGTGCCGTCACCATAAGGATCGGTTTTCTCTTAGTTTTTTTGTACATCCTGATAAATTTACAAATTTCAAGTCCATCGACTCCTGGAAGCATTCTATCCAAAATGTAGAGGTCGTGAGGACGGGATTGGTCAGAGTCGGCCATCTGAATCGCCTCGAGGGCCTCAGCTCCATCGTTGTGCCAGGTAACATCATGTCCTTCGGATTCAAGCTGGATTTTAAGAAGCTCTCCAATATCCTTTTCGTCTTCAACAATTAGGATTCTTTTGTTGGCATTCACTTTTTATCCTCTTCTCTTTGAGGTTGATGCCTAATATCTGCACCTGACTCCAGGAAAATGACATCTTCTGAAATATTTGTGGCCAAGTCTCCAATCCTCTCAAGGTTTTTGACAACCCGAACGACAGCATAACCTTCGTGAAATGCCATCGATTCTGTTTTCATTTTCTTTAAAAAACTTTTAGCGAGGTCTTTGTTGAGTTGGTTGACTTTTTTGTCATGGGCAATGACTTTATTGGCAAGCTCTATATCACTATGGACAAAAGAATCCATAGCACTTTTAACCATATAAAAAACTTCATCTTTCATAGAGAAAACTTCTGGGTAATTTTTTTCAACATCGTCCCAGTAGCGCTTAATGTTAATCGACTGATCTGAAATTCTCTCCAAGTCAGTGTTGATCTTCATGATTGCAAGAGCTTCACGAAGGTCTCTGGCGGCTGGGTGTCGTAGAGCGATATATTTAAATACAGTATCGTCTAGAGTCGTATGGAATAGATTTACTTCATCCTCAATTTCTTGGACCTCATCAATAGAGGCATCTGGAGCGAGGCATTTTTGTAAAATGGCCTCGACGGATGAGGCCATTTTAATGACCATTTCTCTTAAATCTTGTGGGGTAATAGTCACCTTAAACCTCGTTTGTTTTTAGCCGAATCTGCCGGTGATATAGTCTTCTGTTTTTTGGTGCTTTGGGTTTGTAAAAATATCGGAGCTCAGTCCATGTTCAATAAGTTCTCCGAGTATATAAAAACTAGTATAATCTGCAATCCTGGCCGCTTGCTGCATATTATGCGTGACCACGATGAGAGTGTATTCTTCACGAAGCTGCGCCATAAGCTCTTCTATCTTGGCCGAAGCAATGGGGTCAAGAGCAGAAGTCGGCTCATCCATAAGTAATACGGGAGGGTCTACTGCGAGGGCCCTGGCGATACAAAGGCGCTGCTGTTGTCCCCCAGAGAGTCCTGTTCCTGGTTGGTTGAGTTTATCCTTAACTTCATCCCAAAGTGCAGCCTTTCTAAGGCAACTTTCGGCAACTTCTTTAAGCTTTGTTTTGTTTTTTACGCCTTGGAGCTTGAGCCCTACTGTGACATTGTCAAAAATACTCATCGCTGGGAAAGGGTTAGGTTTTTGAAAAACCATTCCAATCTTACGTCTTATTTCCACGGCGTCGATTTTAGGATCAAGGATATTCATTCCCAGTAAATTGACTTCGCCCTTACTCGTTGCGTCGGGAACCTCTTCGTGAATTCTGTTGAGGCAACGAATATAGGTTGATTTCCCACATCCAGAAGGTCCAATGATGGCCGTGACAGAGTTTTTTGGATAATTGACACTGATACCTTTGACGGCGTGAAAGTCGCCAAACCACGCGTGTAAATCTTTGACTTTAAGAACGTGTGATTCAGAGTCTTGAGGGACCGAATTCATAGTGACTCCTCTCTTTGGGCCTTAAAGGCCTTTCTTTTTTCTAGTTTTCTTTTAAGTTTCCGGCCATTGATCATGAGCCTGGCCGCAAGGTTAAGGCCTAGGACAAGACAAATTAAGACGAAAGCACCGGCCCAAGCCTGCCTTTGCCAGTCTTCAAAGGGGCTAATGGCGTAAGTGTAAATTTGAACAGGCAACGATGCCATGGGAGCTGTCGGTTGTAGGTTAACAAAATTACTTCCAAAAGCCGTGAAAAGTAGGGGAGCAGTTTCGCCAGCAGCTCTTGAAATCGCAAGCATGATACCTGTCACCAGTCCCGAGAGGTTACCTTTGACAATAATAAAGTATGTGACTTTCCACCTGGGAAGACCTAAAGCAAGGCCAGCTTCACGGATATGTTGAGGGACAAGTTTTAATATTTCTTCACTTGAGCGAGTAACTATGGGGAGAATTATGATCGACAAGGCAAATGCACCAGCAAGCGCAGAGAAACTTTTCAAAGGAACAACAACGAGTATATAGGCAAAAATCCCAATGACGATAGAAGGAACGCCTGTGAGTAAATCAATACTGAAGCGAAGAAGCGAAGCAAGTTTTCCTTTTCCATATTCTGCTAAATAAATCCCACAGAAAACTCCTATGGGAACAGAGATAACGGCAGATAGGGCCACCATATAAAGAGTTCCTAAAATGGCATGCTTCATCCCTCCACCAGTCTCTCCAACAGGGGCAGGAAGTTGTGTGAAAAAGTCCCAGCTCAGTGACGTGGCCCCCATAACAAAGACGTATTGAAAGACGAGGAAAAGCGGGGCCAAGACGATAACGGCACTTAAGGCCAAGAGCACGTGAAAGAGATAGTTTTTAAGTTTTCGGTATGTGAAGTAGGTCATCTGTTACACCCCCCCTTTTTTAAGGTGGCGGCGTTCATTATGCCAAACAACAAGTCGGGCCAATGAATTAACTATAAAGGTGACGATAAAAAGAGTGACGGCCACAAGGCAAAGCGCTGAGACGTGGAGGTCGCTATTAGCTTCAGCATATTCATTTGCGATAACAGAGGCCATCGTGGCGGCAGGCGCGAAAAGAGAGCTTGAGATTTGAGGGTTATTTCCAATGACCATGGCGACGGCCATTGTTTCTCCCAATGCTCTTCCAAGACCGAGGACACTCGCACCGACTATGCCGGAAAATGAAGGTCTTAGAACGGCGAGCTTGAGCATCTCAAAGCGGGTCGCTCCAAGGGCCAGGGCCGCTTCTTTTTGGTGGCCTGGTACGGTTTTAAAGACTTCACGGCAAATCGAACTAATTGTTGGAACAATCATAATGGCCAAAATTAAAGAGGCGGCCATAATTCCAATCCCAAAACTTGGTCCTTGAAACAGAGGGATAAAACCTAACGTTGATTTTAGAAATGGCGTGAGGGTGTCTTTTACCCAAGGGGCCAAGTAAAATAGACCCCAAAGTCCAAAAACAATACTTGGGACAGCGGCGATCATTTCAACAAAGATACCGATGAAGCGTCCCCATCTTTTCGAAAGGACTTCATTGATAAACAGGGCAACAGCTATGGAAACGGGAGCTGCAATAGCAATGGCCACAATTGAAGTGACCAAGGTTCCAAAAATAAAGGCCAAGCCGCCATAGATCTCAGCTGCTGGGTCCCAGTAGCTATCCGTGAAGAATATGTCTCCCGATTCTTGAATGGCAGGCCAGGCTTCTCTAAAGAGTAGAGCAACAAGGGCAAAGAGGACGAGGATCACAAAGCAAGCGAGAAAACCAAGAAATCTACGGTTAAGCTGGTCTTGTCGCTTAAATTTTTGCCCGTGACCGAAGTTGAGTTCAACAGTCTCGGAACCACTTTCTTGCGTGTAAGCGTTAGTCGCGCTTTTCAAGCATGAGCTCCTTTTTCATTTGTAGAGCGTCTTACTTGAGACGCTCTATGATCGTTTTGGCCAACTTGTCGGGCAAAGGAGCATAGTGCAGCTCTTTGGCCATTTTTTGACCTTCTGTTAGTGCCCAGACTAAGAAGTTTTTTGTGGCCTCAAGCTTATCATCTTGTTCTTTCATGGGAAGGAGAATGTAGGTAAATGCACTGATAGGATAAACTCCCTTACCTTCAGCGTTGGCCACTGACATACGCAAATCTTCACCGTATTCTTTTTTGCCCGCAGCAGCTTTTGAAATCGCATCGACTGTCGGCTTCATGAATTCACCGGCTTTATTTTTGACCATTGCCGTAGAGAGGTTTTGCTGAAGAGCGTAAGCGAGCTCCACATAACCTATGGTGCCATCAGTTTGCTTAACCATCGCCGTCACGCCTTCATTGCCGCGGGCCCCAATACCAGTAGGCCAACGAAGTGATTTTCCTGATCCGACTTTGTTTTTCCATTTTTCACTGACTTTTGAGAGGTATTCAGAAAAGACGGCCGTCGTTCCCGAGCCATCAGCTCTACGCACGACGAGTAAGTCTTTGTCTGGAAGCTCCATGCCAGGGTTTAGTTCTTGAATCGCGGGGTCATTCCACTTGGTGACTTCACCTAAAAAAATCTTGCCGATGAGTTCTCCATCAAGCTTGAGATTATCTTTGATCTCTTCGACATTATAAGAAATAACCACAGCACCGAGGATTGTGGGTACATGCATGAGTGGCCAGCCATTGGCCTTTGATTTGGATAGGTTCTTATCAGACATGGGAGCATCAGAGGCGCCGAAGTCAACTGTTTGGTTGAGCAATTGACGCACGCCGCCGCCACTGCCGATGGATTGATAATTGATTCGAACTTCACTATTCACTTTTTTGTATTCGCTGATCCATTTAGAATAAATAGGGTAGGGAAAAGTTGCACCGGCCCCATTAAGGGTAAGAGCATAGCTTGAAAAGCTAAACACGAGAGTTAAGGCACAGAGTATAATTTTATGCATATTCCTGATCTCCATTGTAAGTTTTTGTTTCTGCACCTTTATATCAAGATCAATCCTATGTTTTGTTAGGATTTTGTTAAGATTGACTTGGGATTGCTTTACGTTGAATCTGAAAGCATTAAAATAACTTGTCTGCAATATTTCTCCCAAGCAAAGGATTGTCTTGTGAAGCAATTAAAATGGATTTTCATCGGTATATTACTCATTTCTTTTTGGGCCTGTTCCCCGTGGCTACTCGGTCAAAAGACTGTCTTTGTCCAACCTGAGGGGCAGAGTTCTGACTCTCGCGCTGAAGGAAAAAATTACATGATCACCACTCAGGGGCCTCACGCCTCTAAGGCCGGTGCAGAGATTTTTGAGTTGGGCGGAAATGCTATAGATGCTGCCGTCGCCGTCTCTTTTACGATCGGTGTCGAGCGTCCTCAATCTACAGGTATTGGAGGCGGTGGATTCTTGCTCTACTTACCGGCCGATCAAAAGAAGCCTGTGGCCTACGATTTCAGAGAGGTTGCTCCTCTTACGGCCGACAGAGATATCTTTGTCGATAAAAAGGGAAAAGTGATTCCTCGAAAATCCATTGATGGAATCCACTCTGCGGGTGTTCCAGGGCTTGTGGCCGGACTCGTAGAGCTGCATGAAAAATATGGAAAATTACCGTTGGCCACTGTCATGCAGCCAGCGATTCGCCTCGCGCGTGAAGGATTTGAGATTTATCCTGAGCTTGCTTACGCATTAAAAAGAAGAGGGGAAAAGCTCCACGAGTTTGAGAGCTCACGAAAAATCTTTTTTAAAAAAGAAGGTGTCATTTATAAGCTCGGGGATACTCTTGTTCAAAAAGACTTGGCCGAAACTCTTGAGCTCATTGCTTCTAAGGGCAAGAAAGGTTTTTATCAAGGTAAAGTCGCCGAGGCCCTCATTCGTACGGCCAAAAAATATGGAGGACTAATGCGACAAAAAGACCTCGACTCTTACGAGGTCAAAGTACGAGAGCCTGTCTCTGGCGAGTATAAAGGGCATCAGATTTTTTCGATGTCGCCTCCTAGCTCTGGTGGAATTCACATTATTCAAATTCTCAATACTATTGCCCAAGATAACTTGGGCGACTTTGGAGTTCACGACCCACGCACTGTTCACCTTGTCGCTTCGGCCATGCAACAGGCTTTTTCTGATCGGGCCCTACATTTAGGAGATTCCGATTTTGTTGAAGTTCCGATGAAGCGATTGACGTCAAAAGATTACGCTCAGGAAGTGCGCTCTAAGGTTTCTTTGAACGAAGCGAGAAAACCAGAAGAAGTCCACGCTATGGATGTGAAAAAAGCACAAGAAAAGATGGAGACCTTTGAAGAGTCAAACGAAACGACTCATTTCACTATTATGGACGCCAAAGGCAATGTTGTCAGTTCTACTCAAACGATTAATGGTTACTTTGGTTCCGCATTGGTGGCAGAGGGAACGGGAATCGTTTTGAATAATGAAATGAATGATTTTACGACTAAACCAGGTGAACAAAATATTTATGGTGCCGTTGGGGGAGAGAAAAATATTGTCGAGCCTAGAAAAAGACCGTTGAGTAGTATGTCCCCAACTATTGTGACGAATGAACAAGGGCCAGTGCTTTCTTTAGGTAGTCCTTCGGGCACGAGGATTTTAACTTGTGTGGCCCTAACAATCATGAACTACCTTGAGCACGGTCTCTCGCTAGAAGAGTCTGTGACAGCTGTTCGATACCATCAGCAGTGGTATCCAGACTTGCTGATAGTCGAAGAGCGCGGTTTGCCGGATTCGACAATGAAGCGTCTCAAACAAATTGGGCATGAGATTATGTTGAGAGATTATGGTTGCCGGATTCAAGCCGTTGCCAAAGAAGGTGATAATTTGATTGGTGTCTCTGATCCTCGTGGAGCAGGAATGGCCTTAGGGAAATAAAGAGTAGGTTTAATAAAAAAGGCCCGATCTTACGGGCCTTTTTTAGTACTGGTCTAGTTGAGTCCTAGTTCAGTGTTCGACTGACGTAAAGACGAAAAGATTTATCTTTTGTACGTCGAATAGTGCACTTCCCGGTGTCTTTTTTACCGATGAGAAAGCTGTAATAATCTGGGAGGGTATCGGCAACTTCCAAAACGGATTTTCCCTCATGCTCACCAAAATCAATAAAGACTTTGTCTTCTTCGATAATTCCCGTTAACGGACTCACTTCCTGTTGCGCCATATTCCCTCCTTAGAATTGGTTGACTTGCCCTAAAGTTCAAAGCATTCCTTTGCTCGTTTAGAACTAGACCTTAATTCTATTTTTCATTAAGAAAGACGGAATGTAAATTTAAATACTTATTAAGCGATTAAAAGAGTCAGTCTTGAAAGAAGTTTCTAAAATAGCCTACGATAATTCTGAACTCGTGAGGAAACTCGTCAATAATTAAAACCTTAATGAGCTCTAATGACTCAAATATCGGGACGGACGGTCTATAAGGCCTTTCCGTAATCATTGCCGCAATAATATCCATGACTGAAACGATCATTGTCTCAAAGCCTTGAGCAAGCTGCTCTTGGCTCTTATCAAGATCCATATCACGTGTGAGCAAGCTGAACGAATGATGGTTTTGAATAATTTTGAAATATTGTGGCGCAAGAGTAAGTCTCCCCTGGAGAATTTGAACAGAGTGACCTGCGTGTCTTGCCAGGAGTATTTTCTCATCATGAGAGAGGTTATCTTTATCAAACTTTTCTGTAGGTATTGAGGACATACCGATGTCTTTGAAGTAGCTCGTTAGAAAAAGATTTTCGACTTCTTTATCACTGAACATTCTTGATTGTTTTAAAACACCGAGAAGAAATAAAGAAGAAATAAACGGCTGAGCGACAATGAAATGGTGCTTTTGTTTACAGAACTCATAGTAAAGAGGGGCGTGGATTTGTGGGCGACTATAAAGAAACATGCAAAGATTTTTTATACTCTGTACTTGAAGATTAAGCGTCTTATCATCAGTCGGGAAGTCATAGAGGTGGGTCATATTTACGGTTAATAGATTCACAAGCTTCTTCGCATTTTCAAGTGCGGGACCTATAGATAAAGAGCGGGTTACTTTTATGAGTTCGTCTTGCTGAAGATCAATGAGCTCTGGATGTTGTTTGTGGGGAACAAATACCTTTGTATGTCCAAGCTTGATAAGATTCTTAAGGACCCCAGTATCAATATAGGAATTCTTCTTCAGCAGAATTTTATATAAATCATTCTCTAGGCCATAGACGTCACATGGACTTTGGTTGAGAAAAAGAAACCCTCTCAGAGAGATTGGTTTTAATCCTGTATTGAGTGCATTTTGTTCTAAAAGAGTATAAGCCTGCATAATCTGATGATAACTCATTCCTCAAGAAAGCTCATCAGAGGAGAGTTTGCCCAATTTTTATGGCAAATAAAACCAAACTAATGTCTCAAGCTTTTAAGTGCTTAGACCGAGAAGAAAGCTAGGTTATGAGAATCATGTCCATTTAGTATTTTCTCATTGAAAGGTACTAAATGAGCAGATTATCAGTTTAAAGTAAGTGTTTAAGTCTTGGTTCTTAATACTTTAAGTCCCTTCACTTAAATGTAATATCACTTATGTAAGGAGCAATCTATGCCCCAAGGTAAGTCATCTATGGATAAAGAGAGTAGTAATAGGCTGGACTTTGTGAATTATTTAAAAAATAGTCCACTTCATGAACCTTACTATTTGACTGAAAATAATGTTCTTTCTTTTCATTGGGCCAATTGGCAAGAAAGCTGTATGTTTCAGCGAAATTATCTTTATGATAATGCAAAGTCATGTGAAAGATTGTTTGAACTGAATGAGCATTTAGACTCTCTCAAAGAAACTCCTATTTGGTTGAAAAATCGTGATAAGACAATTCACACCAATATTTATGATTTATATCAATGTTACGCTGACCCTCGTATGCGATCGCTTTGGTTCGATCGTAGTGATCAAGAAGTGTTGATCTCTTTTGGAACAGAGGCAGGTCCTTATCAAGCATTAACTTCTATGAGGTGGATGGACAAAGATGTTTACACTTCTTTTATTCATAGAAAAATCTTAACTCAGAATCAACAAATGCGAACCTTTCGCATGAATTCAAAAATACCGGCTAAGTGTATAATTGATAATTCGCCTTTTAAAACCTTTCCAATCACAATTCATCAGATTACAGATCATGGATTACTTTTTAAAATACCCAGTGCAAAGAAGATTGCTTTTATGGACGATTCTAAGAGCATTCATATCGAGCTTAATTTCCGTCCGTTCATCGAAGTTATTGATTCGAATGTTGAGGATACTTTAAAGTGCTTTGAAAAACATAATTTTGATATTTTTTCAGAACAAAAGAAGTCAAACGACACCCATTGTTTCTCACTTGATCAACACGTTCTGGACAAATATGGCAATAAAGAAACATTTCGTAAGTCCGGACATAGTGAGTTTTATCTCTTTACTAAGTATAGAGACCTAACAAATGAATCGAGCTCACACAGGCTTCGTAAAACCTTCAGGTCGCTAGTTCAAAAATTTGAAGAAGAGTTTGGAAGGGATTTAAAAGAGAGCGCCTAGTGTCCGTCTTACCAGACGCCCTCTGGAGAGCCTCGCTAGTTGCCTAACGAGTAATGATATCTTCAATTCCGACAGTACCGAGAGGGAAGACTTTTCTAGACACTAAGTGAAGGTGCTCGATCGCACTGCCTTCTCTCGTTATCTCCCAACTTTTTCCGGCTCTATTCACTTCAAGCTCATAACTTTTTCTTGATCCTGTAGCGCCATTGTAAAGTGTGTCTAATGTGATATGACCACCGTTGTGTTCAGCAAAGTTTTGCCCAAGAATTTTTATGACTTCATATCCTTCTCTTTTTTCGAGAATAAGACCTGAGCTTACAAGTTCTTCCAGATTTAAGTCCTCACGTTTTTTATGATCTGTTCCGTCTTTGTAGGTATTTTTAAAAAAGTTCGTAATAAAGTCATTTGCTTCGTCAGTCACTACAACAAATTCAACAATCAATTTATTTTCATCATTTGTAATCTCTAGCAGAGGGTGCTCGAGAGCGTGTAATGTAAAAGGGAAGAACAATAGGCCAAGATATGGCCTTAAATGTAGTCCCCATTTGATAATTTGTGATTTCATGTCTCTCTCTCCTGATAACGAAAACAAAATATTAAATGGTAAAGGCCAGGATGCATGTCAGGTGCCAAGACTCACTTATGCGAAACTCCGTGAACTCAGTGAGTTAGTTAGAAAAGGGTCATTTAGAACCGAAATGCTGGGGACCTTTTGGCACTTAAAGAGGTGTCGATTAAGCACCCGAGAAAAATTACAGGGCTACTTCCCTTTTAGACGGGGATCAAGAGCATCTCTAAGTCCATCTCCTAAGAGATTAAAGCCTAGAACGCTAAACAAGATGAACAGTCCTGGAAGAGTGACCATCCAAGGCGATGTTGAGATAAAAATTCGTGCGTCGGAGAGCATGATTCCCCATTCTGGTGTTGGAGGTTGAGCGCCAAGGCCTAAAAAACCCAGAGCAGCTGCGTTAAGTATGCCATCACTAAACCCTAGAGAAGCTTGGACGATAAGAGGGGCCATGCAGTTTGGCATAACTTCTTTTAAAAGAGTTCTCCAGGGAGAGGCGCCGAATGAACGTGAGGCCTGAACATACTCCTTCTCTTTTTCGGCCATCACACTCGCACGAACAATTCTTGTAAAGTTAGGAATGGCAACAATACTCACTGCAATAATAGCATTCATAAGACCAGGGCCTAAAATAGCGACAACTACAATAGCTAGAAGAATAGATGGTAGGGACATAAGGATGTCGATAAAACGCATAATAACTTTATCCGTCCATCCTCCGAAAAATCCTGCAAGCATTCCAAGTAATGTGCCTGACGTTAAGGACAACGTTACAACACTAAAACCAATGGCCATAGAAACTCTAGAACCATGAATCAGACGGCTTAAAAGATCGCGCCCAAGATCATCTGTGCCTAAGGGGTAAGAGAGTTGACCCATCTCGCTCCAAAATGGCGGAAGCCGTAAAGCATTATCGTGAAGTACTGTGGGCGAGTAGGGGGCTAGCCAGGGGGCGAATAAGGCCAAGAAAATCAGCAGGCCAATGATGACTAGACCTGCGACGGCGCCTCTATTTTGCGAAAATTGCTTCCAGAATTTTTGAAAACGTTTGTTGTTAATCATAACTTTTGATCCCTAAGTTTGGGGTCAACCACAGCGTACAAGAGGTCAACGCTGGCGTTAATAACAACAATCATGCCTGCGATAAAAAGAACTCCTCCCTGAATGACGGGATAGTCCCGTGCGTTCACACTCGCGACTAGCCATCTCCCAATCCCTGGCCATGAGAAAATTGTCTCCGTTAAAATGGCGCCGGTAATGAGGCTGCCAAACATAAGCCCAATAATGGTAATAATAGGGATGAGGGCATTTCGAAGAGCATGAACTGTGACAACTTTTACTGGAGATACTCCTTTGGCCCTGGCCGTTCTAATAAAATCTTCTCCCAAGACTTCCAAAAGGCTTGAGCGTGTCATGCGGGCGATCACGGCCAGAGGAATTGTTCCCATGGCACAGGCAGGTAAAATGAGGTGTCTAAGAGCACTCCAAAAAGGGGCGAACCCTTCTTGTTCGATGAGTTTAGGGTTAAGTGTGTCGATGAGCATGAAGCCAGTCAGTGGCTCTACTTCGTAGAAGATGCTTATCCGTCCAGAGACTGGAGTCCAGCCCAGGTGTACAGAGAA
>Ga0136604_1000108_pt1 | contig 48528 bp, 40 predicted proteins | sample AntRauFillE10628_FD_104928 | JGI IMG/M metagenome (GOLD analysis project Ga0136604, IMG submission 104928) | Saline lake microbial communities from Rauer Islands, Antarctica - Metagenome Filla E10 #628 | ecosystem: Environmental > Aquatic > Non-marine Saline and Alkaline > Saline | place...
ACGGCGCGCACCGTGCCGAACGTCGAGGTGCGGAACAGCTCGACGAACCACGACATCGGGTTGGCCGTGGCGACGCCGGCCAACGCCTGCACGACCCCGTTGGTCGACGAGGTCACCAGCGCTGCCGGGTACAGCACCGGGGTGGCGTAGAACCAGACCAGGAAGATCACCACGATCAGCTCCTGGAGGTCGCGGAACGGCACGTTCGCACCAGCGAAGACCATCGCCATCCCGGAGGTGAAGATCGTCAGCAGGACCACCACGAGCAGGGTGGCCGGCAGGTGCCACAGGACCCCCCAGCCGCGCGAGTAGATCAGGAACGGCCCGACCACGAGCATCGCCAGCAGGAAGTGGGTCAGCTGCGCGAGCACCATCGACAGCGGCAGGACCTCGCGCGGGAAGTACACCTTCTTGATCAGCTGCCCGTTGCCGACGATCGCGGTGATCGAGCTCTGCGAGCTGGTCTGGAAGAACTGCCACAGCAGGTACCCGGACACGAAGAACGCCGGGTAGTCGTCCACGCCGATGTCGAAGGCGAGCCCGAACAGCGCCGTGAACACCAGCGTCATCAGGGCCGGGGTCAGCAGCGACCAGAGGAACCCGAGCGAGGAGTTCTTGTAACGGATCTTGAGCTCCTTGGCCACGAACTGCCGGAGGAGCTCACGCGCGTGCCAGAGGTCGACGAGCTTGCCCCTGAGTGTCCGCATGTGGCCGAGGCTAACCCCCGGCCCCACGCCGGCGGCGACCGGCCGTCAGCCCCGGGGCTCGGGCCGGCGGGTCCCCGTCGGCAGGACGGTCCCATCGGCGACGACCTCACCGGCGCCGAGGACCACGTCGCCCTGCGCCTCGACCTGCGCGCCCAGCACCGCACCGGCGCCGGTGACCAGCCCCGAGGCCGTCGCCCCGGCCCCCACGACCGTCCCCGCGCCCAGCACGGCGTCACGCAGGTCCACGCCCTCGGCGACGGAGCAGCCCTGCCCCACGACCACGTGCGGGCCCACGCGGGCACCCACGGCGACGTGCGCCCCGGGAAGCACCAGGACCGGCCCGCGCAGCACGGCCCCGTCGACGTCCGCGTCGGGGGCCACGCGCACGCCGTCGGCGTCCGCGGGCACGGCGTCCAGGGCTGGCCAGCGCAGTTCGCCCGACAGTGCGAGCCGGTGCCCCCCGAGATACCGCTCCGGCGTGCCGAGGTCGGCCCAGGCGCCCTCCCAGACGTGGCTGTGCAGGTGGCCGCCGTCGGCGAGCACGCCCGGGAACACGTCGCGCTCGAAGGACAGCCGTCCCTCGGGCCAGGCGGCGAGCACGGCGGGGTCGAGCACGTAGGTGCCGGCGTTGACCGTGTCCTGGCCCGGCAGCGTCCCGGGGGCGGGCTTCTCGACGAAGTCGACGATGCGCTCGCCGTCGCGCACGCAGACCCCGAAGCTCGAGGTGTCGTCCACGCGCGTGAGCACGAGCGTCGCGTCGGCGCCGGCCGCGACGTGCGCGTCGACGACCTCGACGAACGGCACGTCGGTCAGGATGTCGCCGTTGCAGACCAGGGTCGGGCCGTCGAGCCGGTCCAGCGCCGCCCGCACACCACCCGCGGTGTCCAGCGGCTCGGGCTCGGGCACCGCCTCGACGCGGATGCCGAGCTCGTCGCCGAGCGGTCCGAGCACGGCGAACGGCGCGGTGTCGCGCCCGACGACCAGCAGCACCCGCTGCACGCCCGCCGCGGCCAGGCGGCGCACGACGCCGGCGAGGAACGGCTCGCCGCAGAACGGGACCAGCGGCTTCGGCAGGTCGTGCGTCAGCGGCTGGAGCCGGGTCCCGCGGCCACCGGCCACGACCACGGCGGTGCGGGCCTGCACGGGGACTCCACTGCTCGCGTCGATGACGGTCGATGACGTCTGGGCCGGGGACGCTACCGAGCGTCGGCTCACTCCCCCGTGCTCGCGCTGCCCCGGCGCACCCCGACCACGCGGCGCCACGCCAGCGACGCGACCACCCAGCCGGCCAGCGCGACCCGCACGAGCGGGCGCGCGAGGACCCACGGACCGGTCAGCACGTGCCGTGCCGCGAAGCGCTCGAGACTGCGCGCGTGCACGAACAGCGAGCGTGCCGGGCGACGGCCGGTCGAGGCGCCGCCCTCGTGGACGACGTGGGCTGCGGGTTCGGTGCGCAGCCGCCCGCCGGCGGCGCGCAGCCGCACGGCGAGGTCGACGTCCTCCGCGTACAGGAAGTAGCCGGGGTCGAACCCGCCGACCGCGGTGAACGCCGCCCGGTCGAGCGCGACGGCGCAGCCCGACAACCAGTCCACGTCGCGGGCGACGTCCGGGTCGAGGTCGCTGCCGCGGTAGCGCCGTGTCCAGGGATTGGTCGGCCACCACAGCCCGAACAGGCCGTGCGCGACGGCCTCGGGCAGCGTCGGCACGCGCCGCGCCGAGGCCTGGACGCGGCCGTCGGGGTAGGTCACCCGGGGCCCCGCGGCGACGACCCCCGGCTGCTCGCGCACGGTCCGCGCCAGCACGCTCGCGGCGTCGGCGGTGAAGGTGGTGTCGGCGTTGGCGACCAGGACCACGTCGACGTCGCCGGGCAGCGCGGCCACGCCGGCGTTCACGGCGCGACCGAAACCGACGTTGGACAGCCCGATCACGGCCTCGCCGGCGGCGCGCAGCTGCTCGACGCTGCCGTCCCCCGACCCGCTGTCGACGACCACGACCGTGTCCGCCCCGGACGCACGCAGCGCCTCGGCGCAGGCCGCTGCACGCACCGGCGTGCGGTGGGTGACGACGACCGCGCCCGTGGAGCTCACCGCTGGCCGATCCCCACCAGCGCGACCCCGAGCGTGATCAGCAGGGCACCGCCCCACACCACCGGGCCGGGCCGCTCCCCGAGCACCAGCGACGAGAACCCGAGGATCAGCACGTAGCTGGTGCTGACCAGCGGGTAGGCCGTCGACAGGGGCAGACGCGACAGCGCCACGAGCCAGAACAGCGCCGAGGCCCCGAACGCGGCCAGGCCGAGCAGCAGCCGCCAGTTGGTCGCGACGGTGCGCACCAGCTCGAGCAGCGCGGCGGGGGCCAGCTGGACCTCGGCGCCGGCGGCGTCCATGCCGGCCTTCAGCAGCAGCTGCCCGCTGGTGGCGAGCACGATAGAGAGCACCACGACGAGCAGGGTCGATGCGTCCACTGGTGGTCGGCTCCGGTCGTCGTCGGTTCGTCGTGCGGGCAGGGGCGGCTGCATCAGGGTGCCGCCCCGGCGCCGAGCGCGTCGCCGGTGGCGGCCACGAACGCGGCCAGCGACGTGCGCCAGGGGGGCAGCGCCCCGTCCGGGTCGGCCAGGACCGACCAGCCCGGGCGGGGGGCCGCACCGACCGGCAGCGCGTCGGACGGGATCGCCTCGACCGGGACGTCCAGGCCGAGCAGCTCGACCGTGGCCACGGCCAGCGCGTGGCGCGAGGCGTGCCCCGCCCCGGTGCGGTGGACCACGCCGCGCCGGCTGCCGGTGGCGAGCTCGAGCAGGGCCGGGGCGAGGTCGTCGGTGAAGGTCGGGGAGGCGACCTGGTCGTCGACCACGCGCAGGTCCCGCCCCGCGCGGGCGCGGGCGGCGACGCGCCCCACGAAGCCGTGGTCGTGCGGCCCGGCCAGGACGGCGGTGCGCACCACCAGGTGGTCGTCGCTGGCAGCGGCGACCAGGCGCTCGGCCGCCGCCTTGCTGCGCCCGTAGGCCTGCACCGGGGCGGGCTCGTCGTCGGGGAGCCAGCCGCGCGGTGCGCCACCGGCGACCCCGCGCGGCACCGCCCCACCGAACACCAGGTCAGTGGAGACCAGCACCGTGCGCGCGCCGAGCGCCGCCGCCGCCGCGGCGACGTCGCCGGCGGCGGTCGCGTTGACGGCCTCGGCCCGGCCGGGGTCCCGCTCGCAGGCGTCGACGTCGCTCAGCGCGGCCGCATGCACCACGACGTCCGGGCGGACCTCGCCCAGCACGCGGCGCACGCCGGCCGGGTCGGTGACGTCCAGGCGCGCGCGGCCGAGGGCGACGAGTTCGTGCGGCCCCTTCGCCGCAGCGTCGACCAGCGCCCTTGCGAGGGCGCCGTCTCCGCCGGTCACCAGCAGCCTCACCCGTCGGCCACCGCCGCCAGGGCCGCCGCGCCCACCGGCTCCCCGGCGTCGTCGCCGACGGCGACGAACACGTCGACGTCCTGGTCGACCTCGACGTCGAGCGGCAGCTCACGCAGCGGAGCACCGAGGTGAGCGGCCACCCAGCGGGCCTGCTCGCCGGAGCCACGCCGCGCCCACACGGTCGTCCGGGCGCCGGCGTCGTACTCACCCTCCGCGGTTCCGACCGTGCTGAACCCGCCGTACCCGAGGGTGGCGTCGACCACGCCGGTCGCACTGGCGCGACCGCCGGTCCACAGCTGGACCCGCGTCCCCTCGCGCTGCTCCGCCGTGCCCCGCGACGGCAGCTGGCGGCCCGCCACCATGTCCTCGACCAGCGCCTCCAGGCCCGGGCCGTACGGGACGACGAAGTCCTTGACCACGCCCCCGTCCAGCAGGTCCTGCGTGTAGCCGGGCACCGTGACCATCGGCAGACCACCGCGGACCAGCCGCTGCAGGTCCTGGCCGAGCTCCAGCGCCACGTCCACACCGAGCCCGTCGTCGGTCACGATGCTGTCGGCCAGCTGGTCACCGACCGCACGCAGGCGCGTCGGCTGCAGCAGCAGGCTGCCGTCGACGATGCGCGCCGCGAGCGCCCGCATGAACGTCTGCTGGCGCTGGATGCGCTCGAAGTCGCCGAGCGCACCCTGCCGCGAGCGCACGTAGGCCAGCGCCTCCTCGGGGCTGAACTGCTGGCAGCCCGCCTCGAAGTCGGCGCCGGAGTTGCGGTCGCGCAGCGGCTCGTCGAGGCACATCTCCACGCCCCCGACCGCCTCGACGGTGTCGATGAAGCCGGTGATCGAGACCTCGACGTAGTGGTTGACCGGCAGCCCGACGTCCTGCTGGACGGCGTCGACCAGCGCCTCGCGGCCGAGCTGGTAGGTCTCGGTGATCTTCGCGATGCCCTGGTCACCCGGGTCGGTGACCACCAGGTCGCGCGGGATCGAGACCAGGTTGATCACGCTGCGGTCGGCGCTGATCGAGACCACGATGTTGGTGTCGGCGCGCTGGCCCTCGAAGGTGCCCAGGCTCAGCCGCCTGCGCTCCTCGTCGGACAGCTCGTCGCGCCCGTCGGAGCCCACCACCAGGATGTTCAGCGGCGCGCCCTCCTCGCGCTCCTCGTCGAGCGTGCCGATGGCGACCTGCTCCCGGCTGTTCTCCACGTCGAGCACGACCAGCGCGGCGGAGCCGAGCGTCGCCGTCACCCCGGCGACGAGGACGAACGCGGTGGCGAGCACCAGCCGTCGCGGCCAGCGGCGCCCCGGACCGCCGGCGGCGACCGGGCCCCAGCGGGGGTCAGCGTCCACGACTGCTCCTCACGACGCACCGACCGTGACGACGACCCGCGCCTCGGGCGGCGTCGAGCGCGCCTCGACGACCTCCGCACCCGGGAGGAAGGATGCCACGAGCTCGGCCAGGGGGCGATCGGATCCCGTGAACCCGACCGTGGTCGGGGCCCGGCGGTCGAACCGGAGGGCGTTGCCGACGTCGACGACGACGAAGCCCTGCTCGGTGAGCCGGTCCGCCGCGTCACCGGCGACACCGGCCTCGCCGAGCCCGTTGAGGACCTGCACGGTGACGTCCTCGGGCAGCAGTTCGCGCGGGGCCTCGAGGCCGACGTCGGCCGGCAGCGGCTCCCCGGCGACGAACGCCTCGAGCAGCACGGTCGCGGTCTCGGGCGTGACCGTGATGCGCCCGTCGTCGACCAGACCCGGCAGGATCCGCACGTCCAGCGCCTGCGGGTCGGTCCCGGCCAGCCCGGCGGCGAGCTCACGCAGGCCACGCACGCCCGGGTCGAGGTCGCTGTCCAGCGCCTCGTCGACGCCCTGTGACCAGCGCAGCGCCCGTCGGGGGTCGAGCGCGGTGCGGGTCCGGGCCGCCTCGGTCGCGACGACGCGCAGCACGTCGAGGTGCGCGACGACGCGGTCACGCCCGGTGACGGCCCCCTCGGGCGGCGCGAGCCGCTCCAGCACCTGCGAGCCGATCAGTCGAGGGCACGGGTCGACGTCCTGCGCCGGGCAGTCGTCCAACCCGCCGTTGGCGTCGACCAGCGCGGCCAGCGCCGCCCGGTCGACGTCGACGTAGTGGTGCAGGTCCATGCCGGTGTACGCGGCGACCTCCTCGACGACCAGCGCCATGCCCCCGATCTCGGGCGCACGCGACAGCGTCGTGGCCCCCTGCCCCGCGACGTCGATCTCCAGCGCGGCGGGCAGGACCAGCACGGCGGGCTCGTCGCGACCGGCCGACAGCTGCACGACGGCCACGCCGTCCAGCGGCGCGGCGACCCCGGAGCGTGTGGTCACCAGCAGGTTCAGCGCGGCGCCCTCGGCGCGACGCTCCAGCCCGACCACCGAGGTCGCGTCGATGCGCTGGTTCGCGGTGGCCCACAGCACGGCCAGGCCACCCGCGATCACGACGAGCAGCACCAGCACGACCGCGATGGCGACGCGGGGTGCGGTGCGCAGGGCGCTCTGGTCGGCGTACCGCACGGAGCGGAACGGCGACCCACCGGGCTCGAGCACGGGAGACAGCTCGACGGTCGGGGGAAACGGGTCGACGCGCGAAGGTAGCGAGCACTGGTTCGATGGCGGGTGCTCCGGGCGCAGGCCGGACCGACCACGACGTGAGGGAACCGACCGTGCAACTGACACGTCCCGGCGCGGGACCACCCCCGCCCGACCTCGCGACCGGCCTGGCCGCGCGTGCGCGCGAACTCGGCCAGCGCCCCGCCGTGACGGTGCTGTCCCCCGCGGGTCGCGCCGAGCAGGGCTTCGTGACCCTGGCGCAGTGGGCCGCCAAGGGCGCCCACCTGCTCCAGGTCGACCACGACCTCGGGCCGGGCGACCGCGTGCTGGTCGACGTCCCCGCGGGCTGGCCGCTGGCCGCGGTCGCCGCCGCGGTGTGGTGGACCGGTGCGGCCGTGCAGCTGCCTGGCCCCGGTGCGGCGGACGGGGTCCTGCTGGCCGTGGCGCACGAGGACCGGCCCCGGCCGGAGGTCGACGAGGTCCTGCTGGTCGGCGACGCCGTCGACGGGTCCCCGACCGGCCCGGTCGACGACCCGGTCTGGGCGCTGGAGGTCCAGGCCTTCCCCGACCACCCGCCGACGCCGGCGGCGCAGTCGACGACCACCGCGGTGGTGGACGCCGACGGCGTGCAGCACACCCATGCCGACGTCGTCACGCGGCTCCAGCAGGACGCTGGGAGCCTCGGCCACGACGTGTCCACCGTGGGTGAAGGCCCGGACGCGGCGTGGACGACGTTGCTGCACGTCGCCGCACGCCCGCTGGTCACCGGCCGCGCCACGCTCGTGCTGCGCGACCTGCCGCGCAGCGCCGCCGACGGTGACCGGGTGGCGCGCTGGGCCTGACGGTCAGGCGCTGGCGAGGCGCTCGGCGTCGATGGCGAACAGGTCGTCAGCGCCGGCGGTGACCTGGTCGAGCAGGCCGTGCACGGTCGGCACGACGTTGCGGCCGAAGAAGCGGGCGATCGCGAGGCGGTCGGCGAAGTACGGGTCGTCCGACCCGCCGTCGATCTCGGCCTTCGCGCCCTGCGCGCCCTTCGCCAGCAGGTGCCCGGCCATCACGACCGAGAACATCCGCAGGTACGGGGTCGCACCACCGAACGCGTCGGCGAACTCCTCGCGGTTGGCGAACAGCCAGTCGGTCGCCTCCTGCAGGGAGTCCAGCGCACGCAGCAGCTGCGGGCCGAGCTCGCCGTAGGCGTCGCCGGTCAGGCCCTCGGCGTGCTCGCGCACGTCGGCCAGCACGCCCTTGACGAACGCGCCGCCGTCGTAGGGCAGCTTGCGCCCGACCAGGTCCATCGCCTGGATGCCGTTGGTGCCCTCGTAGATCGGCGCGATGCGCGCGTCGCGGTAGTGCTGCGCGACGCCGGTCTCCTCGACGTAGCCCATCCCGCCGTAGACCTGGATCGCGGTCGAGGTCAGCTCGACGCCGAGGTCGGTGCACCACGCCTTGCTCAGCGGCGTGAGCAGGTCCGCCAGCTTGCGCTCGTTCTCGCGCACGGCCTCGTCGGGGTGGTGATCGGCGCGGTCCAGCGCCGCGGCGTTGCGGTAGGTCAGCGCACGCATCGCCTCGATCTGCGACTTCATCGTCAGCAGCATGCGACGCACGTCGGGGTGCTTGACGATCAAAGACTGGCCGTCGACCGGCTCCTCGTCGCCGGGCGCGAGGCCCTGCCGGCGCTCGTTGGCGTACGCCACGGCGTCCTGGTAGGCCCGCTCCGAGATCGACAGGCCCTGCACGCCGACGCCGAGGCGGGCGTCGTTCATCATCGTGAACATCTGGCGCATGCCCTTGTTGGGCTCGCCGACGATCCAGCCGGTCGCGTCGTCGTACTCCATCACGCACGTCGGCGAGGCGTGGATGCCGAGCTTGTGCTCGGTGGACACCACGTTGACCGCGTTGCGCTCGCCCACACCGCCGTCGTCGGTGGGCAGGAACTTCGGGACCATGAACAGCGAGATGCCGCGGGTGCCGGGGGGCGCGTCGGGCAGGCGCGCCAGCACCAGGTGGCAGATGTTCTCGGTCATGTCGTGGTCGCCGTAGGTGATCCAGATCTTGGTGCCGGTGACGGTGTAGGTGCCGTCGTCGTTCGGTACGGCCTTCGTGGTCAGCGCGCCGACGTCCGAGCCGGCCTGTGGCTCGGAGAGGTTCATCGTCCCGGCCCACTCGCCGGAGATCATCTTGGGCAGGAAGGTCTGCTGGAGGAAGTCGTCACCGTGCTCCAGCAGGTCGATGACCGCCCCGGTGGTCAGCAGCGGGTTCAGCGCGAACGCCATGTTGGCGCTGGTCAGCATCTCCTTGAAGGCCGTGGCGACCGCCAGCGGGAACGCGCCGCCACCGAACTGCTCGGGGAACTGCAGCGCCCCCCAGCCTGCCTGGACGTACTGCTCGTAGGCGCCCTTGAACGACTCGGGCGTCGTGACGCCCTCGTCGTCGCCGCGGATCACCGACCCCTGCTCGTCGCCCTCGGTGTTGGTCGGGGCGATGACCTCGTTGCAGAACCGACCGGCCTCGGTCAGCAGCCCGGCGACCATCTCCGGGTCGGCGTGGGCGAAGTCCTCCAGCTGGGCGAGGTCGGACAGGCCGGCGACGTGCTCGAGCGTGAAGAGCATGTCACGGACGGGTGCGCGGTACGGCATCTGCGGGTCCTCCCGGGGCGGCTGCGGTGCGTGTTCGAGGCTACTGCGGGCGCCGGACGCGCACGGTCGGCGCACGGCCACCCGCGACCGGTCGCCGCTGCGGCGGCGGGACCGCGACCTGCTCCTAGCCTCCCACCCGTGACCGACGATCCGCGGGGAGGTGCGACGTGGCACGTCCGCGACGCAGGTCCGGGGCGCGGGGCTGGCCGGGACCGCTGCGACCGGCCGGCCGGTTCATCGCCGACGTCGGCGACCACTGGAGCAGCGAACGCCGGGCGCTGCGCGCCGGTGGGGTGGCACTGCTGCTCGCCGCCGTGGCGGACCTCGGGGCCGGTCTGGTGCTGCTCTCCTCCGAGGCACGCCTGGTCGAGGTGCCGGGGCTGCTGCTGCTCATCCCCGCGGCGATCGCGATGCGCGGGGCGACGTTCGGCGCGTTCGGTGCGCGGCTCGGCACCGCGCTCGCCGTCGGCAGCTACGACTCCGAACTGCGGCCTGGCTCGTGGCTGGCCCGCCAGGTCGAGGCCGTCGCGATCCTGACGCTCGTGACGTCCCTGGAGGCGGCGCTGCTCGCCGACGTGGTCGCCGGCGCGTTCGGCCAGCCGACGGTGCCCCTGGCCGACCTGGTCGTGATCTCGGTGCTCGGCGGGCTGCTCGCCTCGGTCGCGCTGCTCGCGGTGACGCTCGTGCTCGCCCGCCAGTCGCAGCGGCGTGACTGGTCGATGGACGACGTCGGCGCCCCGGCGATCACCGCGACGGGTGACCTGCTGGCCATCCCCGCGCTGCTGCTCGCGACCGCTGCGGCCGGGCTCGGCGCCCCCACGGGCGTGCTCGCCTGGGCGTTCGTGGCGCTGACCGTCGCCGCCAGCGGCTGGGGCCTGCTGCACCCCCGGCCGGAGATCCGCCGGCTCGTGCGCGAGTCCATGGTGGTGCTCACGATCGCGGCGCTGGTCAGCGTCCTGGCAGGTGCGGTGGTCGAGGGCCGCGACGACGTGTTCCTCGCCGTGCCGGCCCTGCTGCTGCTGCTGCCGCCGTTCATCGCGATGTTCGGCTCGCTCGGGGGGGTGCTCAGCTCGCGGCTGACCTCGAAGCTCCACCTCGGCCTGCTCGAGCCGACGCTGCGCCCCCAGCGGGAGGCGGTGCTCGACGTCTCGATGACGTTCCTGCTGTCCACCGGGGTGTACGCGTTCATCGGCGTGGCCACCTGGGGGCTGACCCTGCTGCTCGACACACCGACACCGGGGCTGCTGCCGCTGGTCGGCGTCACCCTGCTCGGTGGGCTGCTGGGCACGGCACTGCTGAGCATCGTCGCGTACGGCGCGGCGAGCGCGACCTACCGTCTGGGTCTCGACCCGGACAACCACGCCATCCCGGTCGTGACCAGCACGATGGACCTGCTCGGGGTCATGTGCCTCGTCGGGGCCGTCGCGGTGATCGGGCTGGCGACGTGACCGGGACGACCAGGGAGAAGACGTGAGCGGCCGCAGGACAGTCAAGGACCTGCTCGTCGGCGCCAAGGACGCCGCCGAGCTGATGGTCGACCTCGCCTACGCCGGGGTCTTCTTCGACGACCGGGCGCTGGCCAAGGAGGTCCTGCGCCTGGAGGACCGCATGGACGACCTGCTGGTCGAGCTGCGCAAGGTCTGCATGCTGGCGACGCGCACGCCCGAGGACGCGGACCGGCTCGCCGGCGTGCTGTCGATGGCGGTGTCGATCGAGGGCATCGCCGACGCCGCCGAGGACATCGCCCGGGTGGTGCTCAAGGACCTCGGTGTGCCCCCACAGCTGCGCGAGGACCTGCGCCACGCCACGGAGATCACCGCACGGGTCAAGATCCGCGCCGAGAACGAGCTCGAGGGGCGCACGCTGAAGGAGCTCGAGCTGCCGGCCCGCACCGGGATGTGGGTGATCGCGATCCGCCGTGACGTGGACTGGACGTTCGGCCCCAGGGCCGACGAGGTGCTGCGCGAGGGCGACCGGCTGATCGTGCAGGGGCCGCCGCAGGCCGTCGACGAGATGCGCCGTCTCGCCGGCTCGCCGCCGCGCGCGGTCCGCGAGCCCCCCGCGCCGACGAGCCTGACCAACCTCGACCGCGCGGTCGACCTGGCGGTGGAGCTGAAGAACGCCTCCGAGATCGCGGTCGGGCTCGCCTACTCCGCGATCCTGCTGCGCGACCCGACGCTGGCGGCGGAGGTCTCGGTCATCGAGGACCGCTCCGACGAGCTGTGGCACGGCCTGGAGGGCTGGGTGCTGCGTGCCGCGGCCGAGGCCGAGGACCCGGAGTCGCTGCGCGGGCTGCTGCACCTGGCCGCCGCGTCGGAGCGGATCGTCGACGCGGCGCAGTCGATGTGTCGGCTCGTCGAGGAGGAGGACATCCACCCGATCATCGCCCGGGCCCTGGCCGAGGCCGGCGAGATCGTCGCCGAGGCCATCGTGACCGAGGGCGCCGACGTGGTCGGACGCACCATCGGCGAGCTGGGCATCCACACGCAGACCGGCATGGAGGTCCTGGCGATCGAGCGCGACGGGCGCTGGACGTACCGCCCTCGACGTGGACGCGCGCTGGAGGTCGGCGACCGCCTGCTCGCGGTCGGCCCCGAGGAGGGCGCCCCGAGGCTGCGTGCATGGGTCGGTGACCCCCGGCCCGAGCACGAGGAGCACCACTGGGCCGTGCCGCCGGACGTCGGGGAGTGATCCCGGCCCCGCACCCGGGACATGGCCGTGCGGGACGTCCGTGCGGGATCGGGACCAACGTCCCCTGAACCGCGCGGGACCGGGGCCGACGGGGCATGATGCACGCAACGGTGCGTGCACCGCAGGAGGCCGACATGGTCCAGGGACGCACGACCAAGCGCGCGCTGCTCGCGGTGAGCCACCTGCTGGAGGGGCTCGCGGCCAGGGCGGCCGTCGACCAGCCGGTGGCGGTGGTCGCGCTGTTCCAGGAGGCCCACTACCTCGGCCAGGAGCTTGAGCGCTACGCCCTGCTCGGGCGCCTCGGCACGGCCGTCGTCGGGTCCGTCGGGGTGCCCGACGGCCTGTCCGGCCGCCTGCACCACGTCGACCTCGCGCGCGACGAGCCGCTCGCCGACGAGTGGACCGTGCTGCTGCTCGCCGAGGACGTCGCCGGCGTGCTCCACGCCGTCGAGGTGGATGAGCACGCCGACGAGGACGGCATGGAGGGGGGTCGGCTGTTCGAGCACGTCGTGTCGTGCGACCCCGACGTGGTCGCCCACCACACCCACCGGCTGCTCGGCCAGCTCGACGGTCGGGCCGGCACGTCGGCGACGACCGAGCTGCAGCGACTGCTCGGCGTGCTCGAGCGGGACCACCCCACCGGCACGACCGCCCTGCTCGCGGACGCACTGGAGCGGACGCTCGGCGCGACCCTGCAGCTGGCGGGCAGCCTTCGCCACGCGGAGGCCGACGCACGCACCGACCCGCTCACCGGTGCTGGCAACCGCCGCGCGCTGGACGTCTTCCTCGGACGGTCGGGCCCGCGCTCACCGGACTGTGCCGTGCTCTCGTTCGACCTCGACGGCTTCAAGCAGGTCAACGACACGCTCGGTCACGACGCGGGTGACCGGCTGCTGTGTGCGTTCGCCGAGCTCGTCAGGTCGCGCCTGCGTCCGGGCGACCTGCTGACGCGCACCGGCGGCGACGAGTTCGTGGTCGTCGCGCCGGGACTCGACGCGACCCTCGCCCGTGAGCGGGCCGGCGAGCTGGCGGCCGCGGTCCGGGACGGCGAGCTGGCACGACGCGCCGACGTGCCGGGCGACCCACGGGTGGGTGTCAGCATCGGCGTCGGGGTCTTCCCGGGGCACCGGATCGACCTGGCAGCCGTGGACGCCGCGATGTACGACGCCAAGCGAGACGGCGGCAACCGTGTCGCGGACGTCGTTGGACGTCGCTAGGCGTCGCCCGGGATCGGGCCGCTCGCGGCGACCCCAGCGTGGGGGCCGGGGGCGTGCGGGCCAGCCGCGCGCATGGGCGCTCGGTCAGGCGGTGGGGGGCGGGAGCTTCCGCGGGCGGGCCGCGAGGCCACCGACCCGCCACCGGCTCCACGCCGTGCGAGCGTGCGTCCGGGGCCGTCGCGGCGCCGCGACGCGGTCGCACCCGAGCCCGATGGCCAGCGCGTCGCTCAGGGTCTGCGCACTTCGTTGCTGCCTGTTGATCCCCATGCCTGCACCGGTCTTCGTGGGTGACCAGAGCGTATCCCGACGCACCGAGGCGTCAACGGGTCGACGAAGTCCGGGCCCTCCCGCTGCCGGCACGGACGCGCACCCCCCGTCCGAAGGGGCAGGGCGGGCCAACCCGCTGGACGGACGGTCCCGACCGACGGTGCCGCCACGGGCATCGGCGTGGTTCGGTCGAGGCATGACCAAGGAGTCACGCGTGAGCCAGCCGAACGTCGCCCGGACCATCCTCGCCGAGCACCTCGTCGAGGGCGAGATGACACCCGGTGAGCCGATCGGGGTCAGCATCGACCAGACGCTGACCCAGGACGCCACCGGGACGCTGGTGATGCTCGAGCTTGAGGCGATGGGCCTCGACCGGGTCCGCACCGAGGTGTCGACCCAGTACGTGGACCACAACCTCATCCAGGAGGACCACAAGAACCCCGACGACCACGCGTTCCTGAAGTCCGCCTGCGCACGCTTCGGGCTGCACTACTCCCGGCCCGGCAACGGGATCTCGCACGCGGTGCACATGGCCCGCTTCGGCCGACCCGGCGCGACGATGACCGGCTCCGACTCCCACACCCCCGCCGCCGGGGCGCTCGGGATGGTCGCGATCGGCTCGGGGGGGCTCGACGTCGCGCTGGCGATGGCCGGCGAGCCGCTGCGCATCAAGATGCCCGAGATCTGGGGCATCGAGCTGGTCGGCGAGCTGCCCGACTGGGTCTCGGCCAAGGACGTGATCCTCGAGATGCTGCGCCGCCACGGCGTCGACGGCGGCGTGGGCCGCATCATCGAGTACCACGGCCCGGGCCTCGCGAACCTCTCGGCCATGGACCGCCACGTGATCGCCAACATGGGCGCCGAGCTCGGTGCGACCACGACGGTGTTCCCCGCCGACGACGAGATCCGGCGCTACCTCGAGGGCCAGGGCCGCGGTGATGCCTTCCGCGAGCTGGTCGTCGACGAGCCCACCTTCGACGTCACCGACCGCATCGACATGGCCGAGCTGGTGCCGTTGATCGCCAAGCCCACCTCCCCCGGCAACGTCGTGCCGGTCACCGAGGTCGCGGGCGAGCCGATCAGCCAGGCCTACATCGGCTCCTCGGCCAACCCCGGCTTCCGGGACTTCGCCGTCGCCGCGCGCATCGTCCAGGCGACCGGTGAGCACGCCCACCCCGACGTGTCCTTCGACATCAACCCCTCGGCGCGTGCGATCCTGTCCGAGCTGATCGCCTCGGGGGACCTCGCGCACCTCGTCAACGGCGGTGCCCGCCTGCACCAGGCCGGCTGCAACGGCTGCATCGGGATGGGCCAGGCGCCCGCGAGCAACACCAACTCGCTGCGCACCACGCCGCGCAACTTCCCCGACCGCTCCGGGACCAAGGACGACCACGTCTTCCTGGTCTCGCCGGAGACCGCCACCGCGTCGGCCCTGACCGGTGTGATCACCGACCCGCGCGACCTCGAGAACAAGTTCTCGGTGTCCTACCCGCGGGTGACCGAGCCCGAGCAGCGCGTCGTCGACGACGAGCTGATCGTCAAGCCGCTGCCGGCCGAGGAGGCCGCCGAGGTCGAGCTGGTCAAGGGCCCGAACATCGACAGGCTGCCCGAGCTGGAGCCGCTGCCCGACGAGCTCGAGCTCGAGGTGCTGCTGCACGTCGGCGACGACATCTCGACCGACGAGATCCTGCGCGCCGGCGCCGAGGTGCTGCCGTTCCGCTCGAACATCCCCGCGATCGCCGAGTTCACCTACGACGTGGTCGACCCGAGCTACCCGACGCGGGCCAAGCGCGACCGCGACGAGGGCCGCGGCGGGCACGCCATCGTGGGCGGGTCCAACTACGGCCAGGGCTCGTCGCGTGAGCACGCCGCGATCGCACCCCGCTACCTCGGCCTGCGGCTGGTGCTCGCGATCGACTACGCCCGCATCCACTGGCAGAACCTCGCCAACTTCGGTGTCGTCGCGGCAGAGATCGACCGGGCCGACCACGGCCGGCTGGTCCAGGGCGACGTGCTGCGCGTGACCGGGCTGCGGGACGTGGTCGGGTCGGGCGCGACCGAGCTGACCGTCGAGGTCGAGGGCAAGGACCCGCTCACGGCGCGTCTGACGCTGTCCGAGCGCCAGCGCGAGCACGTGCTGGCGGGCGGCACGACCAACTGGATGCGCGAGCGCCTGGACGACTGACCCGGGATCGGGGGCTCGCTTCCTCAGCGTTTCGCGCCTGCGGTGAGCAGCGCCTCCGACCCAGGGCGCGAAGCGCCCGCAGGGCAGGAGCACCGAGCCGCGGCCGAACGAACCGTGTGCCGATCTGCACATCCGGGTGTGCAGATCGGCACACGGTTCGGTATTGGCTGATGGCGACCGGGGTCTATCGTCGCGGTCCACACCCGCTGCCGCCGACGAGGACTCCCGCCGTGCCCGAGTCCCGGCCCGGGGTGGCGGCGGTGGCCGCGGACGGCGCGCTGCGCCAGGGGCTGCGCCGGGTGTACGTGGCCGAGGCCGCGGCCGGGCTCGGCGAGGGCGTGCTGTGGATCGCACTGGTCACCTACCTCGACGGCTTCGCGGGCTTCGCGGTGCTGCTGACCGTCGCGGTCGCCGCCCGGCTGACCCCACGCGCGCTGCTGGGCTGGGCCGCCGGGCCGCTGCTGCGCCGCGTCGACGTGCGCAGGACCCTGGTCCTGGTCGACGCGCTGCGCACGCTGGTGATGGCGACCACGGCAGCGGTCGCGGCCACCGGTGGCGGCCCCGCCACCGTGATCGCGCTGGTGCTGGTGTCGCACCTGGTCGGCGTGCCGACCAGGCCGGCCGTGTCCGCCGTGCTGCCGCACGTCGCGGGCGAGGCCGAGCTGTCGCGTGCCGCGGCACGCCTGAGCACCGTGCGGCAGGTGGGCAGCTTCGTCGGGCCGCTGGCCGGCGTCGCCGTCGTGGCGGTGTCACCCGCCGCCGCCTTCCTATTGAACGCCGCGACGTTCCTCGTCGGTGCGCTGCTGTACGCCAGCGTGCGCGGCCACGGCTGGTCACGCACCGGCGGCCCGTCGCGCCGCGGGCACGGGGACACCGGGCCTGGTGAGCGGGCCCATGACCGCGTGGCGCTGTACGCGCTGGTCGCGGCGGTCTACGCCGTGCGGGGGGCGGAGCTGTTCCTGCACGTGCTGGTCGTGCGCGACCTGTTGGGGGTGGACGTGGCCGCCGTCGGCTTCCTCAACGGGGCCGTCGGGCTCGGCGTCCTGCTGACCGCGCCGCTGCTCGCGACCATCGCCGACCTGCGGGCACCGGGCCGTTCGCTGCTGGCCGCGACGGCCCTGACCGCCGTGCCCACCAGCGCACTGGTGCTGGTCGGCAGCGTCGCCGGTGCGTCCGGCCTGCTGGTGGTGGTCGGTGCGGCCATGGTGGTCTTCGAGACGGTCTCGGTGGTCGTGCTGCAGCGCACCGCCGCGGAGCACGAGCTCGCCGGGGTGTTCTCCACCACGACCGCCGTCGGGCAGACCGCAAAGCTCGTCGGTGCGCTCGCCACCCCGGCAGCGGTCGTGCTGGTCGGCCTCGAGTCGACACTGGTCGGCGTCGGGGTGCTGGTGCTGCTCGTCGCGGGCGTCAGCGCCACGGCGGTGCTGCGCCTCGGCCGGCGGGCGGCGCAGCGACGCGCATCGCTCGCACCGACGGTCGACGCCCTGCTACGTGTCCCGCTGTTCGTGGCCACCCCACGTCCGGCGCTCGAGCGCGTCGCGGCGGGCGTCGAGCCGCACGACGTCCGGCGTGGCGACGTGGTCGTGCGCCAGGGCGACCCGGCCGAGGACCTCTACCTGGTGCGCGCCGGCGACCTCGAGGTCACGGTGGACGGCACGCGCCTGCGCGTGCTCGGGACCGGTGGCTGGTTCGGGGAGATCGGCCTGGTCGAGCGCGTGCCCCGGACCGCCACGGTGCGAGCGCTGGAACGTGGTCAGCTGTGGCGGGTCCCGGGCGAGCTGTTCCTCGAGGCGCTCGGCGCGGCCGGCACGCCACCGGACGAGCTCGAGGCCGGCATCCGGTCACGTCGCGCCGCCGGTGCCGCCACGGACTGACCCCTGGGCAGCTGCCACCACGGTCCGGTGCCGCGGCGGGTCGCGCACGGCGCCGGTGGTTAGGGTCGGGGACGCACCCACGGGAGATCACCGTGACCGAGAAGCTCTACAGCACCGACGCCTACGCGTTCGAGGTCGACGCCACCGTCGTCGACGTCGATCCCGACCGCTCGGCGGTCCTGCTCGACCGCACCGTGTTCTACCCCGGCGGTGGTGGGCAGCCCCCCGACCGCGGCGCGCTGTGGGTCGGCGACGACCGCCTCGCGGTGGAGAAGGTGGCCGAGGACGACCGGGGGGTGTGGCACGTCCTGGCCGGTGGCGACGGCACGCGCCTGGTGCTGCCGTCGACCGGCACGGCGCTGCACGGGCAGCTCGACGCCGAGCGCCGGCTGCGGCTGATGCGTACCCACACCGCGATGCACGCACTGTGCGGCGTGGTCTGGGAGCGTTTCGAGGCACCCGTGACCGGCGGCAACATGGAGCCCGGTGAGGGACGGCTCGACTTCGAGATCCCCGACTGGGACCGCGAGCGCGACCTGCAGCCGATCGAGGACGAGCTCAACCGGCGGCTGGCCGAGCGCCTGCCCGTGGAGGTCTCGTTCCTGCCGCGCGACCAGGCCGACGCCGACCCGAGCCTGATCCGCACCAAGGTCTCACTGCTGCCCGACGACCTGCGCACCGTGCGGGTCATCGACATCGTCGGGCTCGACCGCCAGGCCGACGGCGGCACCCACGTCGCCGACACCGGTGAGGTCGGCCCCGTGCGCGTCCTGAAGGTCGACAACAAGGGCCGCGGCTTCCGCCGCATCCGGCTCGGGCTCGACACCTGACCACGTAACCCGAAGGCAGTGGGTGTCAACGCCTGCCCGGCCGCCGGCGGGCGCTGCACCCGATTGCGGGGCCCGTTGGCGCACGCCTACGAACGGTGAGGGTGCGCACGCGGGGTGTGGTGGAGCATCCTGCCACCACCCGCGTCCTGCTAGGAAGGCGGGACGTTCGAGCGGAAGCCGTCACGCCATGAAGCGTCCCACACTGTTCGCCGCCGGAGCCAGCGCGCTGCTGCTCCTCGCGAGCCTCCCCGTGCTGTCATCGGCCGAGACCCCTGAGCCGTTCGAGCAGCAGCAGGACGTCGGCCACCTCGAGCTCGCGACCAGCGACACCGGGGTGACCGTGACCCGCTTCGACGCGGACGGTGTCCAGGTGGGCGACGAGGTGGTGCCGGTCGGCCAACGCGAACGTTGCGAGGTCAGCGGGCTCGGCTCGTTGCTGTCGATCGCACCGATGTCGACGGCCAACGGTCCAGCGCCCTCGCTCGGTCTGGTCAGCAACGGTCTCGGGACCCGGGACAAGAACAACTGCAGCACCGACAACGGACGGGTCGAGGTTGGCCAGTCCCTGCTCCTCGAACTCGGCTCCCGGTTCGACGGCACCGCCGTGCAGATCGGCGGGGCCCGACTCGACATCGAGGGCAAGTTCGGCGCGGACCTGCGGGTCCGGGGACTGGTAGGCGTGGACGGGGTCTACTCGGCCGTCTTCCCCCTCGGCGAGTCCAGCGACAACGGCCCGGACGCCGGCAGCGCGGACAACATCCCCGTCGACGTGCTCGACGGTGACGGTGACCCGGTCGCCGTGGACGCCCTGGAGCTCTCGCCCACGGTCGGCACGATCTCGCTGGAGGGCGGCGGCGACTTCGACGTCCCGGCCGCGAACGTCACCCGGATCGACCTCGTGGTCGCCGACACCTTCGAGTACTCACTGGGCTGCGGGGGCACGGTCACCGAGGACGAGGAGGCGTTGGGGCAGGACACGGAAACCGGAGTCTTCGGGGCGACGCTGACGCGCTACGACAACGAGACCGACTGCAACCCGATCGGCGTGGACCTCTCGGAGGAGGACGGGCTGCTGCTGCGCAAGACGACCACCGACGCCGCGGGCGTGGAGCAGGACCCAGCCCTGCGGCTCCGCCTGACCTGGCGGGTGTCCCTGGAGGACGCGACAGGGGCACCACTGCCCGTGTCGGACGTGCAGGACGAACTCGGTCGTGAGATCGACCTGCTTGACGGCACCGGGATCAACGACGTGCAGTACTGCAGCGAGAACAACGACGTCGACGACGGCGGCGAGTCGGTCGCGCTCTCCCCGGACTACGACCCGATGTCGCTCGGCACCGCCCACCGAGCGAAGTCCCCGAACGACGTGCCGTGGTGCCTGCTGACCGAGTACCAGGTCGTGGTCGACGGGTACCTCGTCCAGGTGCAGGTCTACGACGGGGCGGGGGACCCGAAGTTCTTCTGAGTCGGTAGGGCGGCGATGCCGAGGCGCCAGAGCATCACGTCGATGTCCGCCTCGGCATCCTCGGCGAGGTCGTCGAGCAGCCCCCGGCGCAGGCCGGCACCCGTCAGCGTGCGCTGCAGGTCCAGCAACCTGACCAGGTCGTAGTCGAGGCCCTCGTCGCGCGCCGCGTCGATGCCGGCGCGGACCCGCTCGCTGGCTTCATCGACCCGCCCGAGCCCGGCCAGGGCCCGCGCGTCGACCAGTGCCCGGGTCGCGGCGAGCAGCGAGACGTCGTCCCCGAGGTCCACACCTGCCTCCGCGACCAGCGCCAGCGCGTCCTCGGCGCGACCGTCGGTCACCAGTACCTCGGCCAGGTGCAGTGCGGCCTCGTACGCCGACGCCGGGCTGCCGAGGTGCTGGTTCTCCTCCATGCAGCCGCGCAGCAGCGCCTCGGCCCGTGCGAGGTCACCACGCGCGTGCTCCAGCCGGCCGCGGTGCAGGTCCGCGAACGCGGCGCCCCAGAGGTGGCCGGACGCGCGCAGCACACGCGCCGCGTCCTCCAGCAGTGGCGCTGCCTGTTCGAGCCGGCCCTGGTTGACAAGCACCTCACCGGTGTTGGCCGCGGTCAGCGCGGCGTCGGCGACGGCGCCCTGCCTGCGGCAGGCCTCCTCGGCGCGCGCGTACCAGCGCAGGGTCGCGTCCCACTCCCCCCGGAAGTAGGCGTGGCCACCGAGGTTGTTGGCCATGTGGGCCTGGCCGACGAGGTCGCCGACCTGCTCGAACAGCTCCAGTGCCTGCTGGGCGTGCTCGAGCGCCCCGTCCTGCCCCTGTACCAGCCCGGCCCAGGCGAGCACGCCGTGGGCCCGGGCCATCGCCCGCTGCTCGTAGCAGCGGGTCGCCTCCGCGGCGGCGGCCGAGGCCAGCTGGAGCGCCTCGGCCGGACGCTCGCGGCGCTGGGCGACGACGGCGGCCAGCGCGGCGGCGCGGGCCCGCACCTGCCGGGCCTCCAGCGACTCGAGGCCGCCCAGGTGCTGGCGCACCAGGTCGACCTCGCGCGAGGCCTCGTCGAACGCGCCGGCGCGTTCGCGCACGTGGGCGCGTCGCAGGGCGAGGTCCGCGCGGTCGAGCGGCTCCTCGGCGAGGCGGGCAGCGGAGTCGAACGCCTCCAGCGCACCGGGCAGCAGGCCCGCGCGGTCGCGCACGTCACCCAGCCGCACCAGCAGGGCGCGCTGCGCGGACTCGTCCTGGTCCGGCAGCTCGCGTGCGGCCTCGATCGCCCGCTCGAGGTGCACCGCGGCCTCGGCGGTGGCGTGGGAGCGCTCGGCCCGCGCCGCGGCCACGCTCGCGTAGTGGTGGGCGCGTGCATGGTCCGCGGCCGCCGAGAAGTGCAGCGAGAGCACCTCGGCCTCGGTCGCCGGGTCGGCGGCCAGCCGCTCGACGGCCTCACCCGCCTCGCGGTGCAGGCGGGCCCGCAGCCGGAACCCGAGGCCGTCGTAGGTGACGTCACGCAGCAGTCCGACGCGGAACCGCAGCCGCGCACCGCCGTCCGGCTCGAGCAGGCCGGTGAGGCGCTCCACGGTGGCGTCGTCCAGGGCGAGGCGCTCGCGCTGGAGCACCTCCGCCAGGACCGTGCGCCGGAAGCTGCGTCCCAGCACCGACGCGTAGCTGAGCACCCGGCGCGCGACCGGGTCGAGGGCGTCGACCTGTGCCGCCATGGCCCCCTGCAGCGAGGTCGGGACCGCGTCGAGCGACCCCAGCTCGCGCACGGCACGGACCAGCTCGGCGGCGAACAGCGGGTTGCCCCCGGCGCGCAGCACCACCTGCTCGAACTCGTGGGGCCGCAGCGGGGCGGCCTCGGTCAGTGCGACGACCAGCGTGCGCACGTCGTCGTCCGGGAGCCGCTCCAGCAGCACGTGCGTGGCGTGCTCCAGCTCGACGCCGCCGGGCTCGTCGCGTCGCGCGACCACGACGCGCCAGGGCTGCTCGCCGGCGCCGGCGGCAGCGGCCACGGCGCGCACGGCCGCGGCCGACGCCTCGTCGGCCCAGTGGGCGTCGTCGACGACGATCGCGAGCTCACCCGGCAACGCGGCGGCCAGCAGGGTGACCAGCGCCTGCGCGGTGCGGGCGGGCCGGTACCGCGGCAGCAGTGCGTCCACCTCCTCGCTCGGCTCGACGGCCACCTGCGCCACGTCACCGAGCAGCGCCGCGACGGGCTCCAGCTCGGGCACCACGCTGCGCACGCCGGCCAGCAGCTGTGCGGTCATCTCGTCCGGCTCGCCCCGGTCGACGCCCAGCAGGTCACGCACGACGTCGCGCAGCACCCGGTACGACGTCGAGGCCCCGTACGGCTCCGCGTGCAGGCGCAGCACCTGCACGTCGTCGGGCAGGCGCTGGAGCGCCTCGTCGACCACGCGCGACTTGCCGACGCCCACGGCGCCGTGCAGCACCACCGAGCAACCAGCCGCACGCAGCTGCTCATCGAGCACGGCCAGCTGGTCCCGGCGACCGACCAGCGGGACCTCGTGGCCGCGCTCCTGCTCCCGTGCCCCGAGTTCGTCGCCCACCTGGTGGACCAGCACGGGCTCGGCCTTGCCCTTGAAGGCGAACGGGCCGACCGGCGTCGCCGCGTAGCGCGTGCGCGCGTGCTGGAGCACCGCGGGGTGGACGTACACCGTGCCGGGCGGCGCCTTGGCGCTGATGCGCGCCGCGGTGTTGGTGGTGTCGCCCATCGCCGAGAACGCCGAGCGGTCGGGGTTGCCGACCTCGGCGGCGAAGACGTGGCCGCGGTTGGCGCCGGCGTGCAGGGGCAGCGGCGGCCCGGCCGCCATGATCGAGGTCAGCGCGCGCAGCATGCGGCCCTCGTCGTCCTCGTTGGTCAGCGGCACGCCCGACGAGGCGAACACCTTCGCGCCATCGACGTCGCAGTCCACGGCGAGCAGTGCGACGTCCTCGCGGTCGAACGCCGCCTGCACGATGCGCAGCGTGGCGTCCAGCCGCTCGGCCAGCACGTGCGGCCCCTCCTGCTCCAGCAGCGCGTCGGTGCCGTCGAGGCCGAGGAACGCGATCGTCGCCACGCGGTGCGCCGGGTCGGGGCGACGGTCGGCCAGGACTCGCGCGAGCAGTGGTGGGAACAGCGTGTCGGCCAGCCGCCCCACGGTCGCGTCCAGGACCCCGAGCGCACCGGCGGCGGGCAGGTCCGCGGCCGCGCCGGCCAGCAGCAGCGCACCGTCGTCTCGCGGCGACACCAGCGCCGGGTCCAGCAGCTCGGCGACCGCGTCGCTGACGATGATCTGGCCAGCCTCGGCGCTGGACTCACAGCGGATCGTCGTCGACACGCCGGGGCCGAGCACGACCAGTTCACGCTGCGGTGCGCCGACGAGGAACAGGTCCATGTCGCCGGTGTGGACGCCGGTTGAGACCGACAGCTCCAGCGCCCCGACGGAGGTCGGCAGCGACGACGCGCGCCCGAGCTCGGCGCGCATCTCGACGGCCGCCGCGCAGGCCTGGGCGACGTGGTCGTCACCGGGGAACAGGAACAGCAGCGCGTCGCCGCCGAACTTCAGCATCTGCCCGCCACGCTGCTCGGCAGCGCGCAGCATCGCGCCGAACACGCGGCTGAGAACCTCGACGAGTTCCTCGGCCCCGACGCGCCCGCGGTCGGAGAGGCGCTCGGTCAGTGCGGTGAAGCCGGACACGTCGGCGAAGACCATCGATGCGGGCACGCTGCGCCAGCGGGCGTCCGGGTCCTGCGCCGCCCACTCCATCGCCACACGGGGCACGAACCGTGCGAGCCCCGCTGCCTGCTCCCCAGTCCCCATCATTCCTCCGTGGACCAGTATGCGTCACCGCGTGGCCGCAGCGGGGACCGACCTGCCGGAGACGACGCAGGGTGATCAGGCGAACGAGCCCTCCAGCAGCACCCCGTTGTCCTCGGGGTACGGCGCGCGCCCGCCCTCGGGCGCCTCGCCACGGTCGCCGTAGCGCTCGGCGACGAAGGCATCGGCCGTCGCGAGGTCCCAGCCGGTGCAGTCGACGCCGAGGCCCCAGGAGCGCAGCGCCACGGCCGCGTCGGTGGTCGCGTCGAGCGGCATCGCCACGACGAGCACGCCGCTGCTCGCCTCGGGGGCGTCGAACCCGGCGGCCACCAGCTGCCGCGCCCAGTCCTCGACCTGGGCCGCGGTCTCCAGCCCGAGCCGGCCCGCGTCGACGTGCACGACGATCGCACCGTGCTCCAGGTTGTGGGTCGTGGCCCGCGGGTCCGCCGGCAGGGACGCGTCCACGACCAGCGGGTGGGGGCGGCCGTAGTGGCGACCGTCCACCGGCGGGACGGTGCCGTAGACCTCGGCGACGGGCGGCGCGGTCGCCGCGTCGAGGTGGCTGCGGTCGACGCCCTCCGACGACGTCACCCGCTGGCACCCGTCCGCGAGCGCGGGCGTGACCGTCCGCGCCGCCATCGGCTCGGTGCGACCGGTCAGCGAGGCTGCCGCACCGAGCACGGCGGCGACGGCCGCAAGGGCCAGGCCACGGCGCACCCACGTGGCCACGCGACCGCGCTCCGGCAGCGCCTCCGCAGGCAGCGGCGGCGGGCCGTCCGCCGGCGGGCCGTCCAGCGGCGGGGGCGGTCCGTCCACCGGCGGGGACGCTTCGTCCGCGGGTGGCCCGTCCGCGGGCGTTGGCCCGGTCACGGGCGCAGGGCCTCGAGCACGCCCTCGAGGTCGGTGCGGAAGCGTCCGAACCGGGGCCGGTGCAGGATCGACAGCGTCGCCCGCGGGCCGTCGAGACCGGGCCCGCGCTCCTGGCCCTGGCGACCGACGCCGGGCCAGTCGAGGTTGACGTGCTGCCAGGCCTCGAGGACCGGGACGAGGTACACCGACTCGCCACCGGGCAGCGTCAGCTCGGCCTTCAGCCCCGCATGCAGGAGCTGCTCGTGCACGTGGCGCAGCGCAGCGATGCCGGGCTCCACCTGGCCGGCCGACAGCCCATACAGCTCGAGGTCGGGGACGTCGAAACGGGCGGCGCCGTGCGAGTGGACCCAGCGCACGCCCTCGCCGTCGACCTTGAAGTCGACCGCGCCCTGCAGATCCAGCCCTGCGACGGCGGTGCGGTGCAGCCACGCCACGTCGTGGTCGACCATGGCGTCGACGTCGCGCACGGCCGTGGGGGCGGGACCCTCCAGGTGGCGCAGCAGGCCCTGCAGCAGGGCGGTCTGGCGCTTGATGCCCTCGCGGGGGCCCTGGTCACCGACGTAGGCCTCGACGCGCAGGACCGGTCGCCCCGCCTCGTCCTCGGCCGCGCGCACGACGGCGCGCTGCATCCGGCCACCCCAGTGGACCTCCATCGCGCTGGCACCGTCACCGCGCACGGGCGCGGCACGGTCGACGTCACCGGCGTGGCCGGCGGTGGTCACCAGGGCCTGCACGTCGTCCAGCGGGCGGTCGAGCACCGCGGCGATGCGGGAGGTGTAGCGGTCTGCCATCGTCTCGCCCTCGTCGTCAGGTCAGGCGGGCAGGCACGACGGTACGCCGCCGGCAGGGACGGCCGGGCCCGCCACCGAGGTCGGACGGACGCCCCCGGTGGCGCCGACCCGACGGACGGGCGGGTCAGCGCCGAGCCGTCGGCCCGAACCACCAGCGCGCCCACAGGCACGCGGCCACGACCACCGACCCCGCCGCGGCGCAGACCCACGGCACCAGGGTGCGCGTCTCGCGTGGGATCCCGAGGTCGGTCACGCCGACCATCGACCAGAAGGCGACGAACAGCCCCCACACCAACGCGTACACCAGCGCCTGCCCGCGCCAGCGCCGCGCGAGCTCCGGCAGCACCCGCCGCCCCAGGGCGTCGTCGGGCTCCTCACGGCGCCACAGCAGCACCACCATGCGGTGCCACTCGACCTGTCCGAGCGTGCGGTCCCACAGGTCGGCCCACATGCGGTCGTCCCAGGCCGGCGGCCCGGCGACGTGCGGCTGGTCGGCGTCGCGTCGCACCGTGGGTCACACGCCCAGTTCGCGGGCGATCAGGGTGCGCTGGATCTCGGACGTGCCCTCGCCGACCTCGAGGATCTTGCAGTCCTGGTAGAACCGACCGACGCGGTACTCGGTGGTGAACCCGTAGCCGCCGAACACCTGCGTGGCCTGGCGCGCCGCGGTGACCGCCTGCTCGGAGGTGTAGAGCTTCGCGATCGAGGCCTCCTTCTTGTACGGCAGGCCCTGCTGCCTGCGCCACGCGGCGTTGTAGTACATCCAGCGGCCGGTCTGGGCCGCGACCTCGAGGTCGGCGATCTTGAACGCGACCGCCTGGTGCTTGCCGATCGGCTTGCCGAAGGCGACACGCTCGTTGGCGTAGCGCACGCACTCGTCGATGCAGCCCTGGATCAGGCCGACCGCCAGCGCCGCGATCGCGATGCGCCCGTCGTCGAGCGTCGCCAGGAACTGGCGCAGGCCCGCGCCACGCTCGCCGAGGGTGTTGGCCACCGGGACGCGACAGTCGTCGAAGACCAGCTCGCGCGTGTCCGAGGCGTGCCAGCCGACCTTGCGGTAGGGCGGGGCGACGTGGAACCCGGGCGTGCCCGCGGGGACGATGATCGACGTCATCTCGTCCTCGCCGGTCCAGGCCGTGACGGTCACGATCGAGGTCATGTCGGTGCCGGCGTTGGTGATGAACTGCTTCGCGCCGTTGATCACCCACTCGTCGCCGTCCTGCACCGCGCGGGTGGTCGCGGTGCCCCAGTTGTCGGTGCCACCGCCGGCCTCGGTCAGGCCGAACCCGCCGATGCGCTCTCCGCGGCACAGCTCGGGCAGCCAGCGCTGCTTCTGCTCCTCGGTGCCGAAGTCGTGCAGCGGTGCCGCGCCGAGCCCGACACCGGCCTCGAGAGTGATGCCGACCGACTGGTCCACGCGGCCGACCTCCTCGATCGCGAGGCACAGGTCGAGGTAGTCACCGCCGGAGCCGCCGTACTCCTCGGGGAACGGCAGCCCGAACAGGCCCATCTCGCCCATGCGCCTGACCAGGTCGGAGGGGAACTCGCCACTGTGCGACAGGTCCGCGGCGACCGGGTCGATCTCCTTCTCGGCGAACTCGCGGACCAGCGCCTTCAGCGCCTCCTGCTCCGGTGTCAGCGCGAACGACAGCACCCGTGTCTCCCTGCTCGGTGGCAGGGGCGAGCCTACGCCCCGGTGCCGTGCGCGCCGCCGCGCCGTACGGGCAGCTCGCGGTCGACCAGCAGCGTCGCCGACGGGCTGTCGGCGACCATCCGCAGCTCCCCGACGATGGTGCGCACCGCCGCCTCCTCCTCGACCTGTTCGTCGAGGAACCGGGTCAGCATCGGCAGTGAGCGGTAGTCACCGCTGGAGCTGGCCAACCCGTAGAGGTCACCGATCGCCCCGGTCACGCGCTGCTCCTGCGCCAGCGCGGTCTCGAAGACCTCGAGCAGCGAGGAGAACTCGCTCGGTGGGGCCTCCAGCGACTGGAGCACGACCTCGCCGTCGCGGTCCAGCACGTGGTCGATGAACAGGTCGGCGTGGTGCTGCTCCTCGGCCGACTGGGCGATCAGCCACGCGGTGGCGCCGGCGTAGTCGTGCATGTCGGCCCAGACCGCCAGTTGGCGGTACGCACGCGCGGAGGACTGCTCCAGCGCGATCTGGTCGTTGAAGGCCTTCTGCAGCACGTCTTGCACGGTGGCTCCTGCTGGTCGTCCGTCCGGACCAGCCTAGGCTGCGGTGCCCGACACCCCCGCGTCCGTCGTACGATGCCGTTGCACACGATTGCGACGTAGGCAAGGGGCTGTTGTCCACCTTCGATGCTCACCCGACGCCGAGGACCACCGATGTCCGACGCCCTTGCCGCGTTCGCGGTGGTGTTCGTCGCCGAGTTCGGTGACCGCACCCAGCTGCTGATCGCGACGCTCGCCGCCCGCCACGCGCTCGTGCCCGTGTTCGGGGGGCTGGCTCTCGGCTACGCCCTGACCAACCTGCTGGCCGTGGTCGTCGGCAGCCTCCTCGGCGCGGCGCTGCCCGAGCAGGCAGTCGGGATCGTCGGTGGGCTGCTGTTCCTCGGGTTCGCGGTGTGGACGCTGCTCGGCGACGAGGACGACGAGGACGACGAGGACGGCCCCGACGGCGACGGTCGCTCGCGGCTGGCCGTGGCGCTCGGGATCACGGCGGCGATCGTGGTGTCCGAGCTCGGCGACAAGTCGATGCTGGCCACCGCGACGCTGGCCACCGACGGCGACCCGGTGGCGGTGTGGGTCGGCGCGACGCTCGGGATCCTGGCCGCCGGGGGGGTCGGTGCCGTGGTCGGTCGGGTCGTCGGTGACCGGGTCCCGGCCCGGGCGCTGCGCCTCGGCAGCGCCGCGCTGTTCGCCGTGTTCGGCGTGGTGCTGATCGTCACCTCGCTGTGATCCCGACCGACCGGGGGCTCAGCGCAGGTGGACGACCTCGCCGGAACTGACGGCGACGCGCGCGCCGGCGCCGGTCCGCACCACCAGCGCGCCGTCCGGGGCGACCTCCACGGCGCGTCCGACGACCTCGCCGTCGCCCACGGTCGCGATCACGTCACGGCCGAGGGTCGTGCAGAGCCCGCGATAGGCCGCGACCAGCCGCAGCGGGCCGTCCGTCACGAGGTCACCCAGCCAGGACTCCAGCGCGCCCAGGTACTCCTGCAGCAGCTCCCAGCGGTCGACGTCCGCGCCGAGCACCTCGGCGGCGCTGGTCGCGCCCTCGACCGGCTCCTGCCCGCGCAGGTCGACGTTCAGGCCGACGCCGACGACGATGCCCTCGGGGACCGCCTCGGCGAGGATCCCCGCGAGCTTGGCGCGGCCACCGTCGGACAGCTCGACGACCGCGTCGTTCGGCCACTTCAGCCCCGCAAGGACCCCGGCCCGGCGCAGCGCGTCGACGACGGCGACACCGGCGACCAGCGGCACCAGCGCGTTGTGGTCGGCCAGTGACGGCAACGTGACGCTGGTGGCGAGGCTCGCGCCGGCAGGCCGGTCCTGCCAGCTGCGCCCGCGCCGGCCGCGACCCGCGGTCTGGCGGTCGGCGCTGATGACGTGGCCGGGTGGGGTGCCGGCGCGCAGGGACGCCAGCGCGAGGTCGTTGGTCGAACCGACCTGCTCGTGGTGCTCGATGGTGTGCCAGCGGGCGGGGCCGTCCGCGAGGCGCTGCAGCGACGGGGTCGGGGCCGGCACGAACGATCCTCGGGTCGGCTGGCTGGCGGGGCGACACTAGGCTCTCCCCGGCGCTGACGCCCCACCGCCCGGCCTGCCACCGCCCGTCGCCGACACCAGGACCTCCCGTGGCCCGCACGACCGCCGAGAAGCTCGAGGAGCTCGCCCGACGCCGCGCCGAGGCCGAGGGCGAGGGCCGCGAGGACGCGATCGCCAAGCAGCACGAGCGCGGCAAGCTCACCGCGCGCGAGCGCATCGGGCTGCTGCTGGACGAGGGCAGCTTCGTCGAGACCGACGCGCTGGCCGTGCACCGGGCGACCGGCTTCGGCATCGAGGAGAAGAGGGTCCCCGGCGACGGCGTGGTCACCGGCCACGGCACCGTCGACGGGCGCCGCATCGCGGTGTTCAGCCAGGACTTCACCGCCTTCGGTGGCTCGCTCGGCGAGGTCTTCGCCGAGAAGGTCGTCAAGGTCATGGACCTCGCCGAGCGCATGGGCATCCCGGTCGTCGGGCTGAACGACTCCGGCGGGGCGCGCATCCAGGAGGGCGTGGTCAGCCTCGGTGGCTACGGCGAGATCTTCCTGCGCAACGTGCGCGCCTCGGGCGTCATCCCGCAGCTGAGCGTGATCATGGGGCCGTGCGCCGGTGGGGCGGTCTACTCCCCGGCGATCACCGACTTCGTGGTGATGGTCCAGGACACCAGCCACATGTTCATCACGGGTCCGGACGTGATCCGCACCGTGACCGGCGAGGAGGTCACCTTCGAGGACCTCGGCGGCGCCGGTGCGCACGCCACCAAGTCGGGCGTGGCGCACCTGACCGCGGCCTCCGAGGAGGAGGCCATCGACGAGGTCAAGGTCCTGCTGGGCTACCTGCCGTCCAACAACCTCGAGCAGCCGCCGCGCTACGCCGCGCAGGACGACCCCGAGCGGCTCGTGCCCGAGCTCGACACCTTCATGCCCGACTCCTCCAACGTCCCCTACGACGTGCGTGACGTGATCCGCGCCGTGGTCGACGACGAGGAGTTCATGGAGGTCCACGAGCGCTTCGCCCAGAACATCGTCGTCGGATTCGCACGCGTCGAGGGGTCCTCGGTCGGCATCGTCGCCAACCAGCCGCAGCACCTGGCCGGCGTGCTCGACATCGAGTCGTCGGAGAAGGCCGCACGCTTCGTGCGCACCTGCGACGCGTTCAACGTGCCGGTCGTCACGTTCGTGGACGTGCCCGGCTTCATGCCCGGCGTCGACCAGGAGCACAACGGCATCATCCGCCGCGGCGCGAAACTGCTGTACGCCTACGCCGAGGCGACGGTGCCGAAGATCACGATCATCCTGCGCAAGGCCTACGGCGGCGCGTACGACGTGATGGGCTCCAAGCACCTCGGCGCCGACGTGAACCTGGCGTGGCCGACCGCCGAGATCGCGGTGATGGGCGCCAAGGGGGCGGTCTCGATCCTGTACCGCCGCGAACTGGCGGCGGCCGACGACCCCGACGCGATGCACGCGGAGTTCGAGCAGGTCTACGCCCGCGACCTCGCCAACCCGTGGAAGGCCGCCGAGCGCGGCTACGTCGACGCGGTCATCGAGCCGAGCCGCACCCGTGTCGAGCTGGTCCGGGCGCTGCGCTTCACCGCGACCAAGCGCGAGCAGCGCCCCGCGCGCAAGCACGGGAACATCCCGCTGTGAGCACTCCCGACGAGCAGCACCCCGTGCAGGTCCGCGTGACCAGCGGTGGCGTCCCCGGTCCTGAGCAGCTCGCCGCCCTGGTCCTCGCCCTGACGCCGGTCGTTGGGCCCGGGCCCGGGCCCGACGACGAGGACACCGAGGACGCGGTCGCGCACGTGCCGGCGTGGACGCGCGCGGCGCTGCTGGAGGGCATCGGTGGCCGCAACGCCGTCAGCGCCCCGGACCTCGCGGGCCTGGCCTGAACCAACCCGCCCGCGTGCGGGAGACCCGGGCACGGTGCCGGGTTCTCCGGTCGCAGCGACGGGCGAGCACGACGACGGCCGCCCCGTGGGGCAGCCGTGTGCGGTGTGCGGCGGTGCGGGTCAGGCGGGCGCGTCGCTCGGCGAGAGCGGACCCTCCTCGGCCTCCTCGACCTCGGCGTAGACCAGCAGCTCACCCTCCATGCCCTGCGCGCGGTGGCCCGGGATGGAGCAGTAGTAGGTGTACTCCTGGCCGCCCGGGGCACCGAACAGCGCGATCGTGCCGGTCTCGGTCTCGCCGCCCGCGGCCTGCACGAGGCTGTTGTCCCCGGCCGCGCCGTCGAACTGGATGTTGTGCTCGGCGTCACCGATGTTGATCAGCTCGATCTCGATCTCGCCGTCGACCGCGAAGCCCTCGATGATGTCGAAGCCCCACTCGAAGGTCTCGACGGTCATCATCGAACCCGGGCCGATCGGGATGACCGGGTCCTCCAGGGTCTGCTGGGTGAACGCCTCGGCCTCGACGGCCTGCTGGTTGTCGGCAGCGCACGCGGACAGCGTGACGGCGACGGCGGCGGTCAGGGCGAGGGAGGCGAGGCGACGGCGGCGCATCGGGGCTACTCCGTGGTCGTGACGGTCGTGCGGGACGGTACCCGGCCGCGGGGGGACGACCCGACCCGCCGGTTCCCCGGCGGGTCGGTCGCCGACGGCGTCAGCCGACGGTCAGCGTGCCCTCCATGCCGGCCTCGCGGTGGCCGGCGATGTTGCAGTAGTAGGTGTAGGTGCCGGCCTCGAGCTCGACCGTGCCGGTGCCGGACGACTCGCCCTCGCACTCGGCGATGATCGCGTCGTCGTCGACGCCCTCGACGATGACGTTGTGGGCGGCGGCGCCGTCGCAGGTGATCTCGACGTCGAACGCGCCGTCGACGGCCTCGACCGACTTCTCGGTCTCGGCGAACTGCAGCTCGTCGTTGCCGACGAAGCTGATGACACCCGGCTCGGAGGAGGCGGCGGCGTCACCGCCGGCGTCGGCCGTGTCGTCGGTGCCGCCTCCGCCGCAGGCAGCGAGTGCCAGGGCGATGGTCGCGAGCAGGGGAAGGGAGCGGGAGCGCACTGCGGTCCTCCAGATAGTGAACGGGTGCACAAGCAGTTCGACGAGTGTGGCCGGTCCGGACGGCCGGTGCGGCCCGCGGGCCCGTCGGCAGGCCCCTGTCCGTGCGTTGTCCGGGCGCGTGCGTCCGGCTGGACGCTGCGCGAGCCCCGGACGGGGTGCGTGCGCGGGGCGCCTAGACTGCCGCCGGCCGCCCACGCGCGTGCCGTCACGTGCCGTGAAGACCCCCGCCCCCTGCAGGAGCCCGCCGTGTTCGACGCCGTCCTGGTCGCCAACCGAGGCGAGATCGCACTGCGCGTGATCCGCGCGTGCAAGGAGCTCGACGTGCGCGCGGTCGCCGTCTACTCCGAGGCCGACCGCGACTCGGCCCACGTGCGCCTGGCCGACGAGGCATACCTGCTCGGACCGGCCCCGGCGGCGCAGTCCTACCTCGACGTCGACAAGATCCTGACGGTGGCCGCCGAGGCCGGCGTCGATGCGATCCACCCCGGCTACGGGTTCCTGTCGGAGAACGCCGACTTCGCCGAGGCCTGCCGCGACGCCGGGTTCGTGTTCGTCGGCCCGCCCGCCGACGCGATCCGGTCGATGGGCGACAAGCTCTCGGCCCGGGCCGTGGCGAAGGCCGCCGGCGTGCCGACCGTGCCCGGCACGATGGAGCCGACCGACGACCCCGAGGTCGCGGTGGCCTTCGGCGACGAGTACGGCTACCCCGTCGCGGTCAAGGCGATGTTCGGCGGTGGCGGGCGCGGCATGAAGGTCGTGCGCAGCGCCGGCGAGATGCGCGAGGCGCTGGAGTCGGCGCAGCGCGAGGCGCAGGCCGCGTTCGGTCGCGCCGAGTGCTACCTCGAGCGCTACCTCGAGCGCCCGCGCCACGTCGAGATCCAGCTGCTCGGCGACCTCGACGGCACGGTGATCCACCTCGGCGAGCGCGACTGCTCGCTGCAGCGTCGCCACCAGAAGCTGGTCGAGGAGGCCCCCGCGCCCGGCGTCTCCGCCGACCTGCGCGAGCGCATCGGCACCGCAGCGGTGAAGGTCGCGCGCGAGATGGGCTACCACAACGCCGGCACCTGCGAGTTCCTGCTCGACGAGAACGGCGAGGACTTCTACTTCCTCGAGGTCAACACCCGCCTGCAGGTCGAGCACCCGGTCACCGAGATGGTCACCGGCATCGACCTGGTCCACGCGCAGCTGCGCATCGCAGCAGGCGACGGCATGGGCATGACCCAGGACGACGTCGAGCTGCGCGGCCACGCGATCGAGCTGCGGCTCAACGCCGAGGACCCGGCCGCCGGCTTCGTCCCGTCGCCCGGCCTGATCACCGACTTCCGTGCACCGCTCGGCCCGTTCGTGCGGCTCGACACCGTCGCCGAGCCGGGCTGGGAGATCCCGCGGGTCTACGACTCGATGATCGGCAAGCTCGTGGTCTGGGGCGAGGACCGCGACCAGGCCCGTCTGCGCATGGTCCGAGCCCTCGACGAGCTCGTCGTCGAGGGCGTGCCGACCACCGCGGCGTTCGGACGCCTGGCGATGCTCAACGAGCAGTTCGCCGCCGGCGAGCACTGCACCGCGTCGGTCGAGCGCGAGTGGGACCTCTCCGAGCTGGTCCCCCACGGCCCCGCCACGTCCGGTGGCGAGCCCGAGGGCCCTTCCCGCGACGTCGTCGTCGAGGTCGGCGGGCGGCGCTTCGGGGTGACGGTCTACGGCGAGCTCGCCGCGGGCGGCGGTGGCGGGGGCGGCGGCAACGGTGCGGCGGCCAAGCGCACGCGCTCGTCGTCGGGCGGCGGGGCGGCTGCGGCGGCCGCCGAGGACCTGGTCGCCCCGATGCAGGGCACGGTCGTCAAGTACGCCGTGGCAGAGGGTGACGCCGTGGCAGAGGGCGACCTGGTCTGCGTGCTGGAGGCGATGAAGATGGAGAACACCATCAACGCGCACCGGGCCGGCACCATCAGCGCCGTCGGCTTCGGCGCCGGCGACGTGGTCGAGTCCGGCGCCGTGCTGGCCCGCATCGAGGACTGACGCTGCGCACGCCCGGCCCGGGCGGCTCCACGGGGAGGGGGCCGGCGGCCGGTGGCTGACGAGCGGACGGGGCGGCGCCGGGCCGGTCCGAGCCATGCTGGGGTCGTCCGCCCCGGAGGTCCCGTGCCCGCACTGCGCCCCGACCACCCCGTACCCGACGAGGTACGGCGGGTGGCGACCGAGCTGTACGACACCGCGCTCGAAGCGCTCGAGCTGGACGACCGCCACGAGGCCGTCCACGAGGCGCGCAAGGCGTGCAAGCTGCTGCGTGCGCTGGTGCGGCTCGTGCGCGGGGTCGCCCCGGAGCTGTACGACCACGTCAACGCCCGGGCACGCGACACCGCGCGGCTGGTCTCCGACCAGCGCGACGCCGCGGCCGTGGTCGAGGCGCTGGAGCACCTGGCCGACCACACCAACGAGGCAGCCGGGGCGGTCGCAGCCGCACGAGCGGCGCTGGCCGACCGCCGCGACGACGGCGCGGTCGTCGACGACCTCGAGGACCGGCTGGTCACCGTCGGGGAGCGCCTGCGCCAGGACCGCGCGGCCGTGCCGTCGTGGGACCTGCCCGACACCGGCTTCGACGCGCTCGCCGGCGGGTACGCCAAGACGTACGGGCGACTGCGCGACCGCGCCGCCGAGGCGGTCGAGGACGCTGCCGTGGAGACCTGGCACCAGTGGCGCAAGCGGGCGAAGTACCACCGCCACCACGCCGAGCTGCTCGCGCCGGCGTGGCCCGCGGCGCTGGAGGCCCGCGAGGGCGCGCTGCACGAGCTGACCGACCTGCTCGGCGACGACCACGACCTGGCGGTGGTGCTGGAGGTGCTCGACCACGTCGAGCTCGAGCCCGCGCACCGCACGGCGCTCGCGTCGCTGGCCGGTGCCCGCAGCCGACGCCTGCGGGCCCATGCGCTGCTCGCCGCGCGCCCGCTGGTCGTCGAGGAGGTCGAGGCGCAGGTCGAGCGCGTCCGCGCCGCGTGGGAGGCCGCCGCGGGCAGGGCCCTGCTCGAGCCCGTCGAGCCCTCGTGACGGGTCGGCGCCCCTACTTGTCGAGCCGGGCCATGACCATGCGTGCGGCCTCGGCGACCGAGCCGGCCATCGACGGGTAGACCGTGATGGTCTGCGCGAGCTGGGCCACCGTCAGGCGGTTCTGCACCGCGACCGCCAGCGGCTGGATCAGGTCCGAGGCACGCACCGAGCAGACGACACCGCCGACGACGGTGCCCGAGCCACGCGCGGCGTGGACCTTGACGAACCCGTCGGTGCCGTTGACCATCTTCGCGCGCGGGTTGGAGCGGAAATCCAGCCGCGCGGTCTCGACCGGCGTGCCCGCGGCCTGCGCCGCCTCGGCGGACACGCCGACGGTCGCGACCTCGGGGTCGGTGAAGATCGTCGCGGCGACGGCGTCCCAGCGGATCGGCTGGACCGCCTGGCCGAGCGCGTGCCACATCGCGGTGCGGCCCTGCATCGCGGCGACGCTGGCCAGCATCACCCGGCCGGTCACGTCGCCGGCGGCGTAGACCCAGCGGCACGAGGTGCGCCCGACGCCGTCCACGTCGATGCCGCCCCAGTCGTTGGTCCCGATGCCGGGGTTCTCCAGCCCGAGGTTGTCGGAGACCGGGACCTGCCCGACGGTGAACAGCACGTGGCTGCCGTCGACGTGCTCGCCGCCCTGCAGCCCGACGCGCACGCCGTCGTCGGTGCGCTCGACCGACTCGGCGCGGGCATTGCGCAGGATCGTCATGCCGCGCCGCTCGAAGACGTCCTCGAGGAGCGCGGCGGCGTCGGGGTCCTCGGTCGGCAGGATCAGGTCACGGCTGGAGACCAGCACCACGTCGGAGCCGAAGCGCGAGAACGCGTTGGCGAACTCGGCCCCGGTCGCACCGGAACCGACCACGACCAGGCGCTCGGGCACCTCGGGCAGGTCGTAGACCTGCTGGCCGACCAGCACGCGCTCGCCGTCCGGCTCGAAGAACGGCAGGATCCGGGCGCGGCTGCCGGTGGCGAGCAGCACGTACTCGGCCGGCAGGACCTCCTCGCCCTGCGACGTGGTCGCGGTGACCTCGTGGTAGCCGGAGATCCGACCCCGGCCACGCAGGACGCGGATGCCGGACGCGGCGATGCGGGCCTCGACGTCGACCGACTGGTCGGCACCCAGCGACAGCGCGCGCTTGGCCACGGCGGGGAAGTCGACCACCGAGCGGTCGACCTGGTCGGCACCGGGCAGCCGCACGCCCATCGTCTCGGCGTGGCCGACCCAGCCCATCGCCTCGGCGGCGACGATCATCGCCTTGCTCGGCACGCAGTCCCACAGCACCGAGTTCCCGCCGAGGCCCTCATCGGAGACGATCGTGACGTCGGCTCCGAGCTCGCCTGCGACCAGCGCCGCCTCGTAGCCCGCCGGGCCCCCGCCGATGATCACGATGCGCTGGTCCACGTGCGGCGTCCGTCCCTGGTCGGCGACGGCGCCGAGGGTACGCGCACGGACCCCCGTCGGTCGCGCCGCGCGCCCCCGTGCGGCCGGTCCCGGGCATCCGCTGCCCCGTGACTCCGGGAGGGGACCGGAGGTCCGGTGGACGCTCCTCAGAAGGTGTCGCGGGGGATGTAGCCGCCCCACTGCTCGCGCAGGACGTCGCAGACCTCCTGCAGCGTGGCCCGGCGCTTGAGCGCGTCGCGCATCGGGTGCAGCAGGTTGCTGCCGTCCTCGGCCGCGACCGCGAGCTCGCCCAGCGCCGTGTCCACGCCGGCCTGGTCGCGCTCCGCCCTGACCTTCGCGATGCGGTCCATCTGCCCCTGGCGGATCGACTCGTCGACGCGCTGCAGGTCGGGCTGGACCTCCTCGTCGAGCTGGAAGCGGTTGACGCCGACCACGACCTGCTCACCGGTGTCGATCGCCTTGGCCATCTCGTAGGCGGCCTGCTCGATCTCGGACTTCTGGAAGCCCTCCTCGATCGCACGCACGGCGCCGCCCATCTCGTCGATGCGCTCGATGTAGGCGCGCGCCTCGGCCTCGACCTGCTCGGTCAGCGCCTCCACCGCGTAGGACCCGGCGAACGGGTCGACCGTGCCGGTGATGTCGGTCTCGTGCGCGATGACCTGCTGGGTGCGCAGCGCCAGGCGGGCCGAGTGCTCGGTCGGCAGCGCCAGCGCCTCGTCGTAGCTGTTGGTGTGCAGCGACTGCGTGCCGCCGAGCGTGGCCGCCAGCGCCTGGATCGCGACCCGCACCATGTTGACCTCGGGCTGCTGCGCGGTCAGCTGCACCCCGGCGGTCTGGGTGTGGAACCGCAGCATCAGCGACTTGGGGTCCTGCGCGCCGAAGCGCTCCTTCATGATCGTGGCCCACAGCCGCCGGGCGGCGCGGAACTTCGCGACCTCCTCCAGCAGCGTGGAGCGCGACACGAAGAAGAAGCTCAGCCGCGGCGCGAACGCGTCGACGTCGAGCCCGGCGTCGACCGCCGCCTGGACGTACGCGATGCCGTCGGCCAGCGTGAACGCGACCTCCTGCACCGGCGTCGCCCCGGCCTCGCCCATGTGGTAGCCGGAGATCGAGATCGTGTTGAAGCTCGGCAGCCGCTCGGTGCAGTACGCGAAGGTGTCGGAGATCAGCCGCAGGCTCGGCGCCGGTGGGAAGATGTAGGTGCCCCGCGCGATGTACTCCTTGAGCACGTCGTTCTGGATCGTGCCGCGCAACTTCTCGGCCCCGATGCCCTGCTCCTCGGCGGCGATCTCGTACATCAGCAGCAGCAGCGCGGCGGGCGCGTTGATCGTCATCGAGGTCGAGACCTCGTCGAGCGGGATGCCGTCGAACAGCCGCTTCATGTCCTCGACGGTGTCGATGGCCACACCGACCTTGCCGACCTCGCCGTCGGCGAGCTCGGCATCGGAGTCGTAGCCCATCTGGGTGGGCAGGTCGAACGCCACCGACAGGCCCGTGGTGCCCTGCTCCAGCAGGTAGCGGTAGCGGGCGTTGGACTCCTCGGCGGTGGCCATGCCGGCGTACTGGCGCATGGTCCAGTGCCGACCGCGGTACATCGTCGGGTAGACCCCGCGGGTGTAGGGGTACTCGCCGGGTTCGCCGAGCCGCTCCGCGGGGTCGAAGCCCTCGAGGTGCTCGGGGCCGTACACGGCCTCCAGCGGCGTCCCGCTGACGGTGCTGAAGTCCTCGTCCACGACGGCGCTCCTGCTCGGGCTGGTGGGCCGAGTCTAGAACCCGGCCCGGGAGCGTCCGACCTCGGCCCGGGGCTCAGGCCGCCTCGCCGCCCAGCGTCGGCTGGTCGGTGTAGCCCTGCGCCCCACCGCCGTAGAACGTGTCCTTGTCCCACGGCGCGAGCTCGGCGCCGGCGCGGAAGCGCTCGACCAGGTCGGGGTTGGAGATGAACGGCTTGCCGTACACCACCGCCGCGGCGCGGCCGGCCCCCAGAGCCGCCTCGCCGGTCGCGTGGTCGTAGCCACCGTTGACCAGCAGCGGGGCACCGGCGCGTTCCCGCAGCAGCTCGCCGCGGGGGTCGTCGTCGTAGGCGTCCACGCCCTGCGGGCTGCGGCTGAACTGCTCGATCAGGTGGACGTAGGCCAGTCCCAGCGGCGCGAGGCCGTCGGCCAGCGCGCCGAGCACCGGCAGCGGCTCGGGCTCGCTCGCCCCGGAGCTGCCGTTGCCGAGCGACAGGCGGATGCCGACGCGGTCGGCCGACCACGCGTCGACCACGGCGCGGGTGACCTCCAGCGGGAAGCGCACCCTGCCCTCGACCGAGCCGCCGTACGGCCCTTCGCGGTCGTTGCTCCCGGAGGCGAGGAACTGCTCGAGGAGGTAGCCGTTGGCAGCGTGGACCTCGACCCCGTCGAAGCCGGCGTCACGGGCGCGACGCGTGGCTGCGGCGAAGTCGTCGACGATCCCCGGCAGCTCGTCGTCACGCAGGCGGCGCGGGTCGGACGTCTCCGCGAACTCGCCGCCGACGAAGACGCGGCCGCCGGCGTTGCGGTCGGTGGACGACACCGGCGCCTCGCCGTCGTGCAGGTCGACGTGGCTGACACGTCCGACGTGCCACAGCTGCAGCACCATGCGGCCACCGGCCTCGTGCACCGCGTCGGTGACGCGGCGCCAGCCGGCGACCTGCTCGTCGTTCCAGATACCGGGCGTGGCGTCGTAGCCGATGCCCTGCGGTGAGACCACCGTCGCCTCGCTGATGATCAGCCCCGCGCCGGCGCGCTGGCGGTAGTACTCGACCTGGGCGTCCGAGGGCACCCGGTCCGGGGTGCGGTTGCGGGTCAGCGGCGCCATCACGACGCGGTTGGCCAACGGGATCGCACCGAGCTCGGTCTGGGTGAGCAGCTGCAGGTCTGACACGTGGGAGGTCCTGGTCCGGGGGACGACCATCGAACGGGGTCGATGTGCGCCGTGTCGCCGCCACGACGTCCGTCCGGCCCCCTCCCCCGCGCGGGCGGCACGCTGCGGACGTCGTCGACCGTCCACGTGGCGGACCGTCGACGAACCCGTGACAGCCGCCGCCGACCCGAGGACGACCCGGTGCCCACGACCTCCCCGGTCACCCGTCTGGTGCGTGGCGGGCTCGCCGACCTCGCGCCGCGGGGCCTGCCGCTGCTGCGCCCGCTGGTGCAGCAGGCCCTGCGTCGCGCCCTTGCCGGCGAGCGACCGGGCAGCGACCACGACCCGCTGCTGCACGCCGGCGATCCCGGCCTGACCGGTCCCGGCTCGGCGTCGTGGCAGGTGCTCTCCGACGTGTCGGGGCTGCCCGCCGGGGTACGGGCGCTGCTGCTGCAGGCCCTGCACCCGCTGGCCGTGGCGGGCGTGGCCGACCACTCCAGCTACGAGACCGACCAGTGGGGCCGGCTCCACCGCACCAGCGCCTGGGTCGCAACGGCCACGTTCGGGTCCGTGCCGGACGCGCTGCGCATCTCGCGCGTGGTCCGCGCGATGCACACCAAGGTGCGCGGCACCGCGCCGGACGGACGCCGCTACGCCGCGGACGCACCCGAGCTGCTCGCCTGGGTCTCCATCACGTTCACCGACTCGTTGCTGGCGATGGAGCAGCGCTTCGCGGCGCACCCGGTCGACCGCACAACGGCCGACCGGTTCGTGCTGGAGCAGTCGCGTGTCAGTGCCCTGCTCGACCCCCGGGTCGAGCTGGCGCCCCTCGACAGCCCCGACGGCCACGAGCGCCTCCGTCGCTGGGACGTCGAGCTGCCCCTGATCGACGAGGGCCTGCTCCCGGTCGACGTCGCGGGGCTGCGGGCGGCCCTGGAGCGCTACCGCGGGGAGCTGCGCGTCCTCGAGCAGGGTGAGCGCATCCTGCACTTCCTGCGGGCTCCGGGCCTGCCGACGTTCGCGATGCCGGCATACCGCACGATGCACGCCGCGAGCGTCGCGACGCTGCCCGACTGGGTGCGCGACGTGCTCGGCTCGCGCCGACCACGCGCACTGGACCCGATCGTGCTCGCCCAGACCGACGCGCTGCTGGCCGGCATGCGCCTCGGCCTCGGCGGCTCCCCCGCCCGCGCCACCGCGGAGCGTCGCGTCCTGGCACGCTGAGCGGCCTGCGAGCCAGCGGCGCACGAGCAGTGTGCGGGCCGCTCGTGGCGGCGCTGACGGGTCAGCCCTGCGCGCGCAGGTGACGGCGCAGGTGGCGCAGCGGCACGTGGGCGAGCAGCGCCACGACCGCGCAGGCCAGCGCGGCGATGCCGTACGCGCTGCCGAGTGCCGCGGCCACGGTCGGGTCGACCACGCCGCCGCTCGCGCCCTCGCCGAGCAGGCCACGCACGGCCTCGACGTCGCCGGTGCGCGTGCCGACGCCGAGCAGCAGCACGGCACCGCCGAGCGCAGCGCCACCGGCGAAGCCCTGGCTGCGCACGTACTGGTGCGCAGCGGTGGCACGACCGAGCTCGGCATCGGGCGCGAGGTCGCGCAGCAACGTCAGCCCCGAGTTGGTGGCCGTGCCCGTGCCGAACCCACCGACGACCAGCAGTGCGAAGATCACCGGCAGCGGTGCGACCAACAGTGCGGCGACCCCGACGGCGGCGCACGCCGGCGCGACCAGCGACGCACCGATCGTGGTCACGCGCAGCGGGTGCATGCGGTCCATCAGGCGGCTCGAGACCTGCGCACCGGAGGTCCAACCGAGTGTGAAGAACAGCACCGACCACGCCGTCAGCGCCGGCCCGACGCCGCGGGCGCCGGAGACGTACAGCGGCACGTAGCTCTGCGTCCCGATCCCGCCGACCAGCAGCAGCGCCACTGCCCACGCGAGCGGCCCGAAGGGCGCACGCACGACGTGGCGCGGTGCCACGATCGCATCGGCGCGGCCCTCGGTGCGGCGCAGCACCCACCACCCCGCGCCGAGCGCGACGGCCAGCGCCGGCACGGACGTCCACGCCAGCAGGTCGATCGCCAGCAGTGTGCCGACGCTGAACACCGTCAGCAGCACGATGTTCAGCGTGGACAGCCGCGCCCGTGCACCGCCGGCGGCCGGCCGCCCCGGCAGGGCCCGCCAGCCGAGCGCGAGCGCCAGGCCGCCGAGGGGGATGTTGACCAGGAAGATCCAGCGCCACGACGCGACCGTGAGCAGGGCCGCGGCGATCGCGGGGCCGGCGACGCTCATCACGCCCCACACGGTCGCGTTGGCAGCGAAGGCCCGGCCGACCAGCTGCCGCGGGAAGACCAGGCCCACCGCGGCGAGCGCGACGGCGTTGGCCGCGCCGCCGCCGATCCCCTGCACCACACGCATCGCCACCAGCACCTCCATCGAGGTGGCCAGCCCACAGCCGACACCGCCCACGATGAACACGATCGCGGCGACCCTGAACGTCGGCCCGGCACCCGCCCGGTCCACCAGCGCGCCCGCGACGATCGTGCTGACGCCGGCGACCAGCAGGTAGGTGGTCACGACCCACGGCAGCAGCGCGACGCCACCGAGGTCGGCGGCGACCTGCGGCAGCGCGGCCGCGACGGCCAGCCCCTCGAACGCGCCGAGCGCGACGATCGTCATGATCGAGACCGACGCCGCGCGCACGTCGGGGGCGAAGATGGACGTCGGGCCGTCGCGCTCGGCGTCTGCGACGTCCACGTCAGGTTGCGTCATGCCGGGACGGTACGCACCGGTCCGCGACCGTCCGACGCACGTGCCGGCATGGCACTGCCCGCCACGGGTCCGACGGTGGCGTCCACCCTTCGGACGGTCACCCCGGTCGGTCGAAGAACTGGTCGACCAGCACCGCGTTGCCGTCGGGGTCCACCAGGGTCACGTGCCCGGGGCCGGTGTCGTCCGGGTCGGTCGTGGCCTGCAGTGGCAGGCCCAGCCCCTGCCAGCCCGCCTGGAGGTCACGGACGTCGTCGAACGTGTCGGTCGGCTCGCCGTCCGCGTCGATGCCGGGGTTGAACGTGAGGATGTTGCCCTCGAACATCCCGTGGAACAGCCCGATCGTGGCCCCACCGCGCGGATTGCGCAGCATCAGGTAGCCCTCGCCGTCACCACCGGTGACCTCGAACCCGAGCCGCTCGTAGAAGTCTCGACTCGCGGCCAGGTCCGCAACCGCGAGGCTGACCGAGAAGTGGCCGAGGTCGGGCAACTGGTCGTGGTGTGGGTTGGGCTGCGGTCGGTGCAGCGGCTCGTCCTCGGCCATCACGGGCTCCTGGTCGGTGGATCGAGCCGCCCTGCCCTCGGCCTGATCGAACGGGGCGACGTGCGCACGCTGCTGGCGCGGTCTGCGGGCCGGCCCGACGGCCTAGCCAGCTGGGATGGGATCGCGGCGGACCTTGATCTTGGCCGGGTCCCGGCACAGCGCGTGGAGGAAGCAGGTCTGTTCGGCGACCCGGATGATCTCCCGTGCGGTGTCGTCATCGGTCCCCGTCTGCATGAAGACGTGGGTCTCGGCCGGATCACCTGTTCCCCCTCGCCCCGTGCCCGCGGACGCGCCCCCAAGGGTGAAGTGCATGTCCTGGACCACCCCGTAGGCGTTCAGCGGCAGCTTCGCCATGTGGGAATAGCGCCCAATCTGGGTCATGAAGCAGAAGGCGACCCCGACAGAGAAGTAGCTCATCGAATCCGGAGCAATCACCGCCCCATGTTCCGGCCTGTCATCCACCACGAAGGACCAGGTCGAGGCGGACGTCGCGAACTGCTCGCGCAGGCAGTCATAGGTGCCGTCAGGGCGAACCGTGCACGTGGTGCGCAGGTGGAGCAGCTTCCTGGAACCCTCCAACACCGGTGCGGCAGGCGGATCGGCGGCGATCCGGGCGCTCATGGCTTCTTCGGAGACGGTCTTCTCGGCCAGCGGCTGATTGCCTTCATCCCCTGTTGAGCGTCTGAGCGCGGCAATCGGATCACCGGGGTCGGGCAGGGCCTCTCCCGGCAGGGCTGCGACTGTCACGGGGTCGATCTGTGTGCCGTTGTGGGTCAGGCTGAACAGGCTGATCTTCTCGTCCCGGGCCAGCCCGTTGACCGGCGAGGCGGTCACGGCGTCCATCAGCAGGCGATGGATCTCATCGGCGCTCGCGGTGCTGGAGCACTCGAGCGAGACCTCGGGCGGCAGGGCCCCCGAGACCATGGTCCCCCTCGGAAACGACCCGTCCCGGAAGTAGAAGTTCTCGAGGACCAGGACAGGGTTCTCCAGCTTGATCCCCCGCGCCTGCGCCAGCGCGCGCAGCTCGGTCATGAAGGAACCGGCCATGCCCACGCTCACATAACCCAGCGGGTTGGGGGCGAAGTCATGGCCGCCCAGATGCGCCCCTTCGTCGGAGGCGAACCGCCACGCCCGTCCTGTGACACCCGACAGCGTCACGCCTTCCTTCTGGATGCCGTTCAGGGACCGGATCCACGCCCTGACCGATTGCCCATGACGGTCCGTCGGTGGCTCGAGGCCCACGCTCTCCAATCCCTCGACCTCGTGGATCAGGGGGCTGTTCATGTCCTGGAGCAGGATCTCGGTCATGGTCATGCCCTTCGGTCGCCCTGAGGGATGGACGGGCAGGTACTGGAGGTCGAGGCCGCCGATCATCGCCCGACCATCGGCGAGTTGTCCATGCCGTGCGGCGGTCAGGCCCCCGGATCGTCCGCCGCGGAGCGGGTCGCGTGGTGTGCTCGCACGGCTCAGGCGGACTTTCGGCCGGAGAGCTTCGCCTTGGCGTAGTCGCGGTTGAGCATCCCGATGAAGTCGATCGAGATGTCCTTCGGGCATGCCGAGCTGCACTCCTGGTGGTTGGTGCAGGAGCCGAAGAACTCCTCCATCGTGTCCACCATGGCCATGCTGCGCTGGTCGCGCTCGGGCTGGCCCTGCGGCAGCAGGTTGAGGTGCTCGGCCTTCGCGGCCGTGAACAGCTGGGCCGCGCCGTTGGGGCACGCCGCGACGCACGCGCCGCAGCCGATGCACGCAGCGGCGTCCATCGCCAGGTCGGCGGTCTCCTTGCCGATCGGCGTGAGGTTGGCGTCGTTGGCCGAGCCGGTGTCGATGCTGATGTAGCCACCGGCCTCCACGATGCGGTCGAACGCCTGGCGGTCGACCACCAGGTCCTTGACGATCGGGAAACCGCTCGCACGCCACGGCTCGATGACGATCTCGTCACCGTCGCTGTAGGCACGCATGTGCAGCTGGCAGGTCGCCGCACCGTCCCACGGCCCGTGCGCCTGCCCGTCGATCATCAGCCCACACGTGCCGCAGATGCCCTCTCGGCAGTCGTGGGCGAACTCGATCGGCTCGACGCCGTCCTCGATGAGCCGCTCGTTGACGGTGTCGAGCATCTCGAGGAACGACATGTGCTCCGAGATGCCCTCGGCCTCGTAGGTCTCGAAGCCGCCGACGTCGTCGGGCCCGGTCTGTCGCCAGACTCGCAGGGTCAGATTCACAGGTGTCCCTCTCGCTCGCTGCGCGTCAGATCGTGGGTCACTTGTAGCTCCTCTGGGTGAGCTTCACGTAGTCGAACTCCAGCTGCTCCTTCTCGAGCGTCCAGGAGTTCTCCTCCTCGCCGTCGCGGAACCAGGCCGAGGAGTAGGAGTAGTTCTCGTCGTCGCGCAGGGCCTCGCCCTCGTCGGTCTGCGACTCCACCCGGAAGTGGCCGCCGCAGGACTCGCCCCGCTCGAGCGCGTCGATGCACATCAGCTCGGCGAGCTCGAAGAAGTCGGCCACGCGGCCGGCCTTCTCGAGCGAGGAGTTCAGGCCGTCGGCGCCGCCGAGGACCTTGACGTCGCTCCAGAACTCGTCGCGCAGGGCACGGATCTGGCTGATCGCCTTCTCCAGGCCCTCCTGCGAACGGGCCATGCCGCAGTGGTCGAGCATGATCTTGCCGAGCTCGCGGTGGAACCAGTCCACGGTGCGCGTCCCGCCGATCGACAGCAGCTTCTCGTTGCGCTCCTGCACGGCCTGCTCGGCCTCGACGAACGCCGGGTGGTCGGTGGGGACCTTCTCCTCGTTGAGCTTGTCCGCGAGGAAGTCACCGATGGTGTACGGCAGCACGAAGTAGCCGTCGGCCAGGCCCTGCATCAGCGCGGACGCGCCGAGGCGGTTGGCGCCGTGGTCGGAGAAGTTGGCCTCGCCGATCGCGTAGAGCCCGTCGATGGTCGTCATCAGGTGGTAGTCCACCCACAGGCCGCCCATCGTGTAGTGCGGCGCGGGGTAGATGCGCATCGGCTGCTCGTAGGGGTTCTCGCCCGTGATGCGCTCGTACATCTCGAACAGGTTGCCGTAGCGGTCGGCGATGACGTCCCGGCCGAGGCGCGCGATGGCGTCCTTGAAGTCGAGGTAGACGCCGTTCTTCAGCGGTCCGACGCCCTTGCCGGCGTCGACCTGCTCCTTGGCGTTGCGCGACGCGACGTCACGCGGCACCAGGTTGCCGAAGGCGGGGTACTTGACCTCGAGGAAGTAGTCGCGGTCCTCCTCGGGGACCTGCGCGGCCGGGCGCGACTCATCGGGGTCGCTCGGCACCCAGATGCGCCCGTCGTTGCGCAGCGACTCGGACATCAGCGTCAGCTTGGACTGGAACTCCTCGCTGGCCGGGATCGCGGTCGGGTGGATCTGCGTGAAGCACGGGTTGGCGAACGCCGCGCCCTTGCGGTGCGCGCGCCACGCCGCGGTGACGTTGCAGGCCATCGCGTTGGTCGAGAGGTAGAACACGTTGGAGTAGCCGCCGGTGGCCAGCACCACCGCGTTGGCCGAGTGGCTGGTGACCTCGCCGGTGACCAGGTCGCGCACGACGATGCCGCGTGCGCGGCCGTCGACCTGCACCACGTCGAGCATCTCGCTGCGGGTGTGCAGCTCGACCGTGCCGAGCTTCACCTGCCGCGCCAGCGCCTGGTAGGCGCCGAGCAGGAGCTGCTGGCCGGTCTGGCCGCGGGCGTAGAAGGTGCGCGAGACCTGGGCACCACCGAACGAGCGGTTGGCGAGCTTGCCGCCGTACTCACGCGCGAACGGCACGCCCTGCGCGGTGGCCTGGTCGATGATGTTCGAGGACACCTCGGCCAGTCGGTAGACGTTGGCCTCGCGGGAGCGGTAGTCACCACCCTTGACGGTGTCGTAGAACAGCCGGAAGACCGAGTCGCCGTCGCCGTGGTAGTTCTTGGTGGCGTTGATGCCGCCCTGGGCGGCGATCGAGTGGGCGCGGCGGGCCGAGTCGTGGAAGGTGAAGGCCTTCACGCGGTAGCCGAGCTCGCCCATCGTGGCCGCGGCGGAGGCCCCCGCGAGCCCCGTGCCGACGACGATGACGTCGAACTTGCGCTTGTTGTTCGGGTTGACGAGCTTCATCTCGAACTTGTGGTCCTCCCACATGCTCTCGATGGGGCTGTCGGGGACCTTCGACTCGAGGGCCATTGACGCTCCGGTCTGTGACTCGTTGCGGGGTGTGTGGTGCTGCCGGGTGTCGCGCCTCAGGCGGACACGACGCCCGTCAGGATCGCGATCGGGAAGCTGAGGTTGCCGATGACCACGACGGCGGCGAAGCCGATCGCGAACGCGCGGCGCCAGTCGGTCGTCGCCGTGGCGGACGGGGTGACCCCGAGGGTCTGGAACAGGCTCCAGCCGCCGTGGTAGAGGTGCACGCCGAGCGCGGCGTTGGCCAGCAGGTAGAACGCCGCCACGGCCGGGCGCTGCAGGCTGGCCACGGTGTTGGCGAGGACCTCGCCGTACTCCCAGCCGGCCGGCGCGGCGGGCGCGGCGCCGATGGTGATGTCGGCCAGGTGGAACCCGATGTACAGCAGCACGATCACGCCGGTCCAGCGCATCGAGCGCGAGGCGAAGTTGGCCAGCTGGTAGTTGCGCGGGCTGCGGTAGTTTTCCGGCCGCGCGCGGCGGTTGGCGACCGTCAGCGCGTAGGCGGCGTGGACGTGCAGCACCAGCGCGGCGATCAGCCCCAGGCGCAGGATCCACAGCGCCCCGTACTCGGGCAGGATCGGGACCAGCAGGCCCTCACGCAGGAACTCGCCGTACTTGTCGAGCGCCGGGGTTCCGTCCGAGGACGGCGCCGCGTAGAGCTTGAGGTTGCCGACCATGTGGGCGAGCACGAAGCCCATCATCATCACACCGGTGATCGCCATGACGTACTTCTTGCCCAGCGACGAGCGGTACAGCTCGACGACGAACGGGACCTTTCGGCCGGCGGTCGACGAGCCCGTCTCGGGGGCCTTGGTTGACGTGGCCATGTCGTCTCTTCGCTCCTCGCCGGCTGCGCACCGGCGCTGGTCCGTGGGCCGCGGCGGCCCTCCCGGGACCGACCCTGCGGCGCGTCGGCGTGCCTGTCGCCGAGCGTGTCCGAGCCTACCAACGGCCCGGGTCCGTCCTCGCCGTGGTTCGACCCCACGGCGCACCGCGGACGGGGCTGCGAGGACCAGCGTCAGGCCCCGTCGGTGCCCCCGAGCACCCGACGCACCGCGCGCCCGAGCCGGCCCGGCTCCGGCGGCTCCCAGCCGTCGGGCAGGCGCTGTGGGGCGTGCTCGGCGACGGTGGCCATGACCTGGGCCGTGCTCGGATTGACCATCGCGACGTCGCCGACGGCGACGGTCGGCACGGTCTCGTTGCCGTCGGCGACCCGGCGCACGAACGCCGCGGCGTCCTCGTCCTCCCAGATGTTGCGCCGCTCGAACTCCAGGCCCTCCCGCTCGAGTCCACGCAGCAACGCGCTGCAGAACCCACAGCCGGGTCGCCAGTGCACGGTCACGTCCGCCATCCGGTGCTCCTCGTCGTCGTGGTCCAGTCAACCGCGCGCCGGCGTGTGCTGTTCCCGGGCGGCCACGGCCGACTCGTGCCGCAGCGGTGCAGGCCGCAGCCGTGCAGGCCGCAGCCGGTCGGACCCCAGCCGTGCAGACCTCCGTGCAGACCTCAGCTGTGCAGGGGCAGCTCGAAGCGCACGCGGGTGCCGCTCGACCCGCGGCGCGGCGCGACGGCGACGTGCCCCCCGAGCAGCTCCACGCGCTCGTGCATCAGGCGCAGCCCGAACGCGTCCACCCGCGTCGCGTCGCCGACCGGGATGCCGATGCCGTCGTCGACGACCTCGCCGACCAGCGCCTCGCCGTGGACG
>Ga0136604_1000109_pt1 | contig 48446 bp, 38 predicted proteins | sample AntRauFillE10628_FD_104928 | JGI IMG/M metagenome (GOLD analysis project Ga0136604, IMG submission 104928) | Saline lake microbial communities from Rauer Islands, Antarctica - Metagenome Filla E10 #628 | ecosystem: Environmental > Aquatic > Non-marine Saline and Alkaline > Saline | place...
AAACATATCCAACCCCGAGAGGGGTTGAACCAGGACTCATTTGATCAGAAAAAGCGGTTCCTTGAAATCCCAATCGATACGTTGTTGAACCCCTTCAGGGTTCTGGATTGTTGTGGATTGTCCGCCCCGGGCTGTCGCCCGGGGCTATTGAAGTTGAACCCCATCCGGGGTTCATTGCAGCCATTCACAACAATTGTTTTTATGAGTGCCTTGCTTACTCATAAGTTGACGCAGATGCCTAAAGGGGAGCCCACTCGCTGTGGTATTCATGATTCGCGGCACTGGCGTCTGTAATTCTGACACCCAATATCCAATAAAATACCGCCCGCTCTCAACATTACCGTCTCTAATCATGGCCATCATTGAATCACATCAATCAGCGGTTCAGACAATTAGGCCAGCGAGGACTGCTCACTTCGACTCCGCTAAGTGAGAAGGAATTCCTATGTTTCTTTTGTGATGGGGTGTTTTTTGGTGGAATGAGACAGGGCGCGCCCTGTCTCTACAATAGGTTTGTGGACGGCCGCGAGGGCCGCTCCTACAGACCATGATGCGATAATTCTGGCGGGCGAAAAATGTTTCGCCTCTACATAGCCCATGCCCTCAAGGCAGACTTTTTCTTGGCGCTCTTTCCTTGGATATCAACAGGAGATATTTGCTATTATCATTTTGAAAATACCACTTCCTGAACCGCGAAGCGGTGGTATTATTATTGAAATGCATGACCTAAAACGGATTCAAACCCTGAAGGGGTGACATTATTTTATAAAAAGCCGCGTAGCGGCGACATCTTTGTAGAAACAAAACACGAAAGATATTCGAGCGCTGTAGGCGCGACATCTTAAAAGCATGCGCGCGAGCCCTTCCCACTTTTCCTCCTACTTTTTGAGTGGCCAATCCAGCCGCAGGGTGCTGAGGCACGCTGGCAGGGCCCCCGCGCCGGGCAAGCCCCACGTGTCATTGTTCCTTTTTGTAGGCGAATTCCGCGCAGGGGTGTTCTCTTATAATTCCTAAGACAAACCACAGGGATGTATTAGAGACGTTGCATGCAACGTCTCTACATCGTTTAATGAATGGGAGATAGCGTAGGCCGCCCCTAAAGACCCAATCCCGGGGAACGATGGCGTTTCGCCATTCAAGGCCCGCTGCATGATGGCGAAGCCATCATAAGGCTTGCCTGCGCGCAAGGCAGTCCGGTTCTTAGTTCTCTTTTTTTTCGTTTTTCTATGACCCTCATTATGCGGGTATGATTTGATATATATCTATAGGGACAAGGCATGCCTTGCCCCTACAATAATGTGTTTTGATTATTTTGAAAATACCGCTTCCTGAAACACGAAGCGGTGGTATTATTATTGAAATGCATGACCTAAAACGGATTCGAACCCTGAAGGGGTGACATTATTTTATAAAAAGCCGCGTAGCGGCGACAGCTTTGTAGAAACAAAACACGAAAGATATTCGAGCGCTGTAGGCGCGACATCTTAAAAGGATGCCTGCGCGCAAGGCAGACTTTTTCTTGGCGCTCTTTTCTTGGATGTTGGTTTTGATCTTTTGCCGCCTGCGCCACCTAAAGGGGAGCCCGCTCGCAGTCCGACCACGGTTGGATGCGGCATCTTAAATGTAAAGCCCTCTGGTGGATCTACAACTATGTCACACCATTTCCTTTCTGTATAGACGTACTACCTGCAGCCCCCGCAAGGGGTGGGAAGGGAGCCGCCGCCAAGGGCGGTGGCTGTCACCCCAAACTAGTTTTGGGGGGACCGATAGCCCTGGACGACCCGACCCGAGGACGTGAAGCGACCGAGGGATGCGGCCAAAAAAATAAAAACAAACCAGCCTTAGGGATAAATTACTTCCAAAACGGGACAAAATCCTTATCTTAGCGCACCTAATTAGGCGCAAGGCCGGAAAAATAAAGAGTTATGAAATTTACTGCTCATATCGATATCATGCCACTGGATGAATTATTGGATCCACAAGGTAAAGCTGTGCTAAAAAACCTACATAATATCGATATCAACGAGGTCAAACAACTCCGCATTGGGAAGCATATCACTATGGATCTAGCGGCAGATGACGTAAAGGCTGCTGAGGCCATTGTGGAAAAAGCGTGTAAAAAATTGTTAGCCAATGTGATCATGGAGCGGTATGAATTTCGACTGGAGGCCAAAGAAGAGTAAATATGCTTTACCTGGTCCCCACTCCCATCGGAAATTTAGGTGATCTGACTTATCGCGCAGGAGAAGTGCTGAGCTCAGCAGATAAAATCCTGGCGGAAGACACACGACAGGCAAAAAAATTGTTGCGCCACTACGAGATCGATACAGCGGTAGAATCTTTTCATATGCATAATGAGCATCGGCGCCTTAATGGAATTGTGGAGCAACTCCAATCGGGCATGGAAATTGCTCAAATTTCAGATGCAGGTATGCCGGGCATTTCTGATCCCGGGTATTTATTGGTCCGGGCTTGCGTGGAAAACAACATTCCACTCACAGTTTTACCGGGAGCATCGGCATTTTTACCTGCACTTGTCGCCTCTGGCCTTCCCTGTGATCGCTTCTATTTTGAAGGGTTTTTACCTCCCAAAAAGGGAAAGAACAAGCGGATTCAGTACCTAAGTCAGTCAGAAGAGACTGTTGTACTCTATGAATCGCCACATAAGATAGTCAAAACCCTTCGGCGCCTCATTGAATTTCTCGGAGCAGATCGGGCAGCCTGCCTGGCGCGAGAATTGACAAAGTTACACGAAGAGTTTATCCGAGGTAGTTTGGAAGAGATCTGCACTGAATTAGAGAGTCGATCCAAAATTAAAGGAGAAATTACTCTTGTAATAGAGGGGAAAAAGAAATAATAATTTGATTGCAATCGGTTTTTTTGTATCTTATTGCGAGATAATATTTTACCTAAAACACATCATATATGAATAATACTTTCAAAAAGCTAAAAGATATTCGCAGCAAATGCTGCGTCAGTATTCTTATGAAAACGCATAGAACGCGGCCGGAAAATGAAAAAGACATTATTCGTCTGCGAAATTTATTAAAAGAAGCAGAGGAGCGCCTCCACAAAGATTATGAGCTGCGATTTGCGCGCTCCATCATGGAGAAATTGACCGCGGTCGCCGACACAATCAACCACAATGAAAACCAGGAAGGTCTCGCTATTTTTGTCAATGAGGACGACATTGCCGAATTTGTGAGAGTTCCAATAGAACTGGAGAACCGAGTGGTTATCGACCCCACTTTTGCCACCAGACCTCTCGTGCGGGCAAGTCATCAGGAGGCAGCGTATTATGTACTGGTGTTGAGCCGAGAAAAGGCCCGATTGATCGAAGCGTATAATGACAAAGTCATAGCAGAAGTGCAGGGAGAATTTCCCATGGAAAATGATACGCTCTTTTCGACAGACAAGCACAAGTTGACGATGGCAAAAGGAACGGATCGCTTAATTGAGGAATTCTTCAACCGAGTGGATAAGGAAGTTATGAATATTGTGCATCAGCACCCACTGCCGCTTTTGATCTGCACAGAAGAGCGAAACTATTTCCACTATCGGAAAGTAGCTGACAAACGAGAAGTGATTATCGGTCACCTCAATAAGAACAGATTGGAAGAGGCGGCTCATCAAATTGTTGCCGATGCATGGCCAATAGTGAAAGAATACAATGAGAAGAAGAATAAGGAGCGGCTTGCAGAATTGAAGCAGGCACTCAATTCAGGTCAGTTCATGAGTGATTATAACGATATCTGGATGGCGCTTCGCATGGGACGCGGACGGACGCTATTTATTCAAGAGGGACTATATCAGCCTGCTCGAATCACTGAAGAGGATAGGCTGGAGCTCGTCGATGGTGAAAAAACTACGGATAAAGGGGTGATCGATGATATTATCGACGATATGATCGAAGAGAACTTGCGATTCGGCGGCGATAATGTGTTCCTACCCGGCGATGAGTTGGAGAAATTTCAAGGGCTGGCGCTGGTTACGCGGTACTAAATCGATGGATTCCAAAAGTTTGAGTAAAACAAAAGCCATTTGCGATTGCAAATGGCTTTTGTTTTAGGTAGTTTGCTTATTAATATTCTAACTTCCAGGACTATTTAACTTCTAACACCTGAGAGCTTCCCCAACGATCGCGATGTAAACTAGCCAGGGTACTCAAAGCATGTTCATACTGCGCTTTAATTTCTTCCCGGGCAGTGGCAGCTCCTTCAAAATATTTGGCCTCTGCCTTGGCGGCTAATTTCATAATCTCGCGATCGGGTAAATCAGTAGTTCCCTGCATCGCAGCCTTGCCGTCAGCAGCTACAGCTAAAATTTCCGCAATATCCATAGGATTGCCGCGAACTTTGCCATTATTGACTATTTCTCCGGCAAAAAATAGTAAATCCTCTTTTCCTGCTTCTTTTAGAAAAGTAGAATTTTTTACGAGCATTCCAACCGTTATGGACTTAAGGTTTGGAACAGAAGGATCATCTTCTCTTTTCGACAGATCATTCAAGTACCAAGCCTTGACCTCTCGCCAGTCCAGCGGTCCCTTGGTTGATTCGAGCAAAATCCATTCCTCTGATTGAGGAATTTCAGCCGGACGATCTGTTTCTACGGATCTACTCTCCACTTCAAATTCTGAACCGTCTAATTCTTGGATGGCCGTCTCATCATTTTGACAAGAGGTCAATCCGATGAAGAAAAATAGTGTAAAAGGAATAGCAATCGTAAGAAAACTCAGCTTTGTTTTATTCATCATGTGAGGTATATATTGATCGATAAAAACCTATCTTGTTTTATTAAGCAAGTGCAAAGTCAACACGATAATGGCTTAAGGTATCAGTCTTTTTGGAACCTTATATCCTAAATATAGACATAATTCGGTTTTTATAAATTTAAAGTATTTTTTTTGAAAAGGATTGATCGCGCAAAAGTTATAATCAAAACAAACCTCCAAGACCCTATCGAACCTAAAGTTTTTGATTACCGAAAATTTATAGGCCGAGGAAAGACATTAGCCTTTAGCTAAAAGCCAAACGACTAAACACCTCAACGATCCCCCCTACATATGTATCGGCCGCTTGGCAGTCGCCGCCATCGCTGCCTCCTTCATACCTTCACTGTACGTCGGATGTGGATGACTCATGCGAGCCATATCTTCGGCGGAGCCCTTAAACTCCATCACCGCAACGGCTTCCATGATCAAATCAGCCGCTCGGGCACCAATCAAATGAGCGCCCAATAATTGATCCGTTTCTTTATGAGCGATCAATTTTATCAATCCCTCCGTATCCATACTCGCCCGGGCGCGCCCCAGCGCTTTATATGGGAATTTGCCTACTTTGATGGGAACACCGGCGTCCTTGAGTTCTTCTTCGGACTTCCCTACGGAGGCTACCTCGGGCCAGGTATACACTACATTCGGAATAAGATTATAATCGATATGCGGTTTTTCCCCGGCAATCAATTCGGCCACTAATACGCCTTCCTCTTCCGCTTTATGTGCCAACATCGCTCCACGCACCACATCGCCAATGGCGTAAATGTGATCTTTTTTGGTTTGCATCTTGTCATTGACCTCTAACTGGCCCTTATCATTCGTGTCCAGACCAGCCTGATCCAGTCCCAGCCCTTCCGTGTACGGCCGACGCCCGATCGCCACTAGACAATAATCAGCTTTCCACTCCTGACTTTCTTCCCCTTCTCTTGCATCGGCTGTGACCGTAACCGACCGCGAGGTGGCTTTTACTTTGCTCACGCCGTAATTGAAATGAAACTTCACTCCTAATTTCTTCATGGATTTGACCAGTTCCTTGCCACAATCTTTATCCATGGTGGCCAATGCCCGATCCATGTATTCCACCACTGTCACTTCAGTACCAATACGGGCAAAAACAGAGCCCAACTCCAGTCCAATGACACCGGCGCCTACAACCACCATTTTTTTGGGCACTTTGTCAATCTCCAAAGCTTCTGTTGAAGTGATCACGCGCTTTTTATCATATTGAAACATATCCGGCGTATTGGGCTTCGATCCGGTGGCGATCACAATGCGCTCACCCTCGATTTCTTCAGTACCCTCATCTCCTTTATCGATCGTAATCGTATGCGCATCTTTGAAGCTCCCCCAGCCGTGATGTACGTCGATTTTATTCTTTTTCATTAAGAATTGAATCCCATCGACGTTTTCTTTCACTACGCCCGCCTTTCGCTTGATCATTTGAGGCATATTTACAGATAGGTCCTTGATATCTATCCCGTGCGTTTCAAATTTATCGCGCGCGGTGTGAAAATGCTCCGTAGAATCGAGCAAGGCTTTGGAAGGAATGCATCCTACATTAAGACAAGTCCCGCCTAAAGTATCGTACTTTTCAATAATGGCTGTTTTCATACCCAATTGCGCCGCGCGAATCGCACAGACATATCCGCCCGGTCCTGAACCAATGACGATCAAATCATACTTCATATCTTATTTTTTATTATTGCCTCTATCAGAAGGTCCTCGCTCTTTGTTCTTTGAAGAGGATCCTCGTCCTTTATTATTGTTATTCGAATTTCTCCCCCGACCTTTCCGTCGGCCGCGTTTCGACTTTCTCTTTTCTTTTGGAAGATCCACGACCCCCGTCACATTCGACTCGAAATCAATATCCGAATCTTCCTCAGGCATGAAGGATGCGCTTTGCAGTGTCTCAGGTTTTTTACCGTCCTGGTTCATGGCCTTAATCTCCTTGACGCGATCCACATCCAGACTGACCACCTGACGCCGGCCCCGCTTGTCCTCCATCATGTAATACATCTGCCGCTTGAAAATATCCATTTTAATCATGTGGGCCTTACCCTGCTCCGTGAATAACTTATCGACCTTTTTGGGAAAATCCTTCAAGGCGTCCAGATAAGTATCCAACTCGTAATTCAAGCAGCATTTCAGTCGGCCGCACTGTCCGGACAACTTCGATTGGTTGATCGATAAATTTTGGTAGCGAGCCGCAGAAGTAGATACCGATTTAAAGTCGGTCAGCCAGGTAGAGCAGCAAAGTTCTCGACCACAAGGCCCCAATCCCCCAATGCGTCCCGATTCCTGCCGGGCACCGATCTGTCGCATTTCCACCTTCACGCGAAATTCGCGCGCATAGGATCTCACCAACTCACGAAAATCGATTCGTCCTTCAGCAGTGTAATAAAAAGTCGCCTTCCTAAGGTCAGCTCGAAACTCCACATCCCCCACCTTCATCTCCAGACCCAGCGTTCGCGCCATGGCCCTCGCTTTGACCATCGCCGGTTTTTCCAGCTCTCTAGCCTCCTGCATTTTCTCCAGATCGCGCTGATGTGCCACCCGAATCACCTCGTGCAAAACAGCATCTTCCTTCACCTTTTTCTTTCGCATTTGCAATCGGACCAACTCTCCGCTCAAGGTCACCTGCCCCACATTATAACCACCCACATCATCGACCACGACTTTATCACCCGTCACCGCATGCACGTTTTCCGGCATCTTAAAAAATTCCTTTGTCGCCCCCGATTTAAAACTCACCTCCACGATATCAAAAGCCACCGCATCGTGAATATCCATCACAGAGATCCAATCAAAAGTATTCAGTTTATTACAGCCTCCGGTAGAGCATCCACCATTGCTTTTACAGCCTTTCGGCGAGCCATTCGTCGCCGTGGCACATCCTTCGCATCCCATATATTATATATTTGTCAGCACCTGCCCAGTCCCCACCGCTCGTCCTTCCATTCGTCCACCTTTCTCTCAGCTCACCCTTCTTTTGACTCAGCATATCGCCTATGTTTTCTATTTCAAAGATAGTAAAAAAACAGCCCTTCTCCGATCCCATTTCATTAGATCTCAGCTGCTCAGTAGAATCATAGACATCACAGCGATAATATTACTGTTTTATGAAAATGTTATTTTTTGGGCGTGCCCCCTCCTCCGCCAGCTGACGGAATCGGGGTCGGTCCCTTCCGGGGTTCGCTGACCGCTCCGTCCTCGAGAGCCGTCCCCAATGCCTTGGGAACGGCTCTGCAGCGGACTGCCGGCCCTTTGGGTCCGGCACCCTCCAGGGCTTGTCCCGCCAGAGCGGGACGCCTCACGCTTGCGGCCTCCGGCCGCTTTCCCATTGGGGAATGATTTGCCACCAGTTGAAATTAGTGTCTGGAATGATCAGATGTGATTTACAGGTTAAACCTGCAAAATGTCCGGATCAATGGATGAAAACAGCTGCAATTCCTTGGGTTCCATTTCTGAAATTTATCTTGATCCTTAGGGGTGCAACAGTTGGTTCTTTGATTTTCCATATCTTTAGATTTGGAACAAAGATCTGAGAAGTCATGACGCCAGGCAATATGCAGTTGCTCGGACGCTAATTTTTGGATTATTATTACTACTAAATTGTTAAATTGTTGGAAACCTTTTCCTTCCTTAGACACACTTTTCTGGACGGGTATCGAGAATTGCTATGCCGCTGGCGCCCCCGGCCTCTAAAGGGGAGCCAGCCCGCACATACCGATACCTTACAAAAAGGCAATCTTCAATCAGAAAAAAACCGCACCCTTTTAGGAAACCTGTGTCTATCCAAGAAATCTATTGGCTGTACGAAGTGTTTCCAGCAGGCATCGTTCTATGGAGGGATTTGAATTTCCTGGATGAGATATGAGAGTAGAGGATTGTCTTAATCCTTTGGGACTGAAACAAAAGGGAGATAAGGTGCCCAGCTTTTACATGGCGCAGCTTCGTCGGTCAATGCAGCTTGAAATCTGTGAAAAAATCAGCCGGAATGACGAAAAAAAAAGGTTCACCCGACCGTATCCGATGAACCTTTCTATTGGTGCCCTGAACTGGAGTCGAACCAGCACGCCCAATGAAGGGCACAAGGCCCTCAACCTTGCGCGTCTACCAATTCCGCCACCAGGGCTTGTCCCGCAAAATTACTACTTTCGAAGAAATAACAAATTATTTGCTGCACAATTTTCACCCGCTGATGAGCACCGGACTTTCTCTACCAGAATGTGAAGGAAGTGACATCAAAAATCTAAAAAGCTATCCACCACCTTCGCTGAACATATCTTACTCTCTGCCCAGAATGGACAATTTCCCTTCCAAATGATCCATAGTGTAATCTTTCAGTCCGGGAATCACAATATGCGCTTTCTCCAAATCTTTAGTTTCACCAATACCAATGGTCCAAAATCCTCCTTTTAAGGCCGCTTCAATACCTTTGGCCGCATCTTCAAAGACGATAATCTGCTCCGGAGAGAGACCGAGTCCCTCAGCGCACATCTCAAAAACTTGAGGATCGGGCTTAGATCGAGTGGTTTTCGTCCCGTCAATGGTCACATCAAATACATTTTCAATACCCAGCGCCTGCAATACGGTAGCTGCGTTTTTGCTCGAAGATCCCAAAGCAATGCGGTAGCCTTCCGAACGAGCTGCATGAATAAAGTCGATAGCCCCCGGCAGCGCATCCTGAGGCTGAAGGTCTGCTATCATTTCCAGGTACCAGGCGTTTTTCTTGCCGGCGAGAATCTCTTTGTGGGCATCGGTAAGACCAATTCCGTTCCACAATAGAATGAGGTCCAGAGACTCCATGCGGGAAACTCCTTTTAGTCTCTTGTTCTGTTCTAAGCTGAGGTCCGCTCCTATCGCTTGCGCCATTTTCTTCCACGCTAAAAAATGCAAATGGGCTGTGTCAACTATGACGCCGTCTAAATCAAAAATAATTCCCTTCATTTTCAATGCACTTTGGTGTGTTGTATTGGTATGTTCTATAATGGATCAAACAGGAAATGGCCGTGAAAGACGATTCTGACAAAAAGCAAGAACTTGTATTTTACTAAATGGTATCATCCGCCGCGCTCAATTCTACTCAAAGATAGTTGAATCTCATGAGCCGGAATGATATTTTGACTTTGCATGAGAAAGTGATTCCAAAGTGTCTACAGCTGAAAAATAAAATCGTCCCAGCGCCCGGTAGGGCGCAAGCGTAAGCGATGGGGAAGGCCAGCCACCGGATGGGTCCCAGCCTACCGACAGGGAGGTGCAGGACCGATAGCCTGAACCGTAGCGACCCTCTCGCCCCGGCGAGAGGGATACGCCCAAAAAGAAAACTTATTGAGGATTGTGAAATACTTCATGTATCTCCCGGGAAAAATGCGTGTACAGAATTTTCGCATTTGCATTCTGCTGAATGCTCTCGCTGGCCTCCTGTAATAAATTGACGGTCAATTGAATCTGATGGAGATTCAGCAACTTTGCCAGGCTTCGAATGGGCTTTTGTTGATCCACAGGCAGTCGCAATTCATCGGCGCCCAAATATTGGCTGGTGAGAATGGCTTCGAGGGTGTTGAGGCCGACGCTAAGCAATTGCTTTTGAGCCTCTCGACCCATTTTTGCAAATGCATCAGCTCGACTCACGATATCATCAGGGCTGCAGGTATAGCAAGCTCGCATCCATTCGACAAAGGTCTGAAAGCCCACATCGTCAGACTGCTGCAATGCGGAGATGGCTGTGTTGAGATTGCCATTGGCTTGAAAAGCGAGAGATTGCGCCTTCTCTTCGGCAATTTGATGCTCAGAAATCAGATAGTTCTTAATCTCCTCATCGGATAAAGGGTCAGTAAATAGCGTGCGGCAGCGGGATTGAATGGTGTTGAGAATGGCTTCTCGCTGCTCCGTCAATAAAATAATGTACATGCCAGGCGGTGGCTCTTCAATGATTTTAAGCAGGCGATTACCGTCTTTCTGAAGATATTCGGCCATCCAAATAACGAGAAACTTTTCTTGTCCCTGGTAACTTTTCATGCCCGTAAACTCAATAATCTCATTGATTTCCAGAACATTGATATTAAACTGCTTATTCTCTGCCTGCAGATATGATTGCCAATCGGAAAGGGAGGCAAAAGGAGAGTCTAGCATCATTTCCCGCCACTGCTTCATTGCGTCGGCAGAACGTGCACCAGCTCCAATGACGGGAATGGTAAAGTGAAGATCGGGGTGAGATAAATTATGGGTCTTTTTACAATTATCGCATTGGCCGCAGCTCTCTCCTGTTTCCGGATTGCGTTCCTGACAGAGAATAGAGGAGATGAGAGCTCTTACTAGTGGCATTCCCCCGCGGCCGGCTTCGCCAACAATGAGTGTGGCGTGGGGCACTTTATCCTGCTTCACTGACTGCTGCAGAAGTTGTTTGATATCTGACTTACCGGGAATTTGACTAAAATACACAGCTTGATTTTGTTCGGATAAAGGTAGGCAAATATGAGCAACTTCGGCAAAAGCCGAGCCCATCATATATTCGAAAGTCAGATGAATTCACCTTTGATAAAACCCTGGACCAATAATTCTGTTTGGTAATAAAATAAGAATATGCGCGTCTCAGTGTACAGAAAAGCTCACTTCAATGCAGCTCACCGAATTTATCGTTCAGATTGGTCGGATGAAAAGAATGCATCGGTATTTGGTTTATGCTCTAACCCCTATTATCACGGCCACAATTACGAGCTTGAGGTGAAGGTGTCGGGGGAGGTCAACCCGGAAACGGGATATCTGATCGACTTGAAAGAATTAAAAGACATCATCAAATCGGAAGTTGAAGATCGCCTGGACCATAAAAACTTAAATGAACAGGTGAGTGCATTTCAGGAACTGATTCCCACCGCTGAGCATATCGCCTACGTTATCTATGGATGGATAAGAAAGAAACTACCCCAAGACCTGGATTTGCAAATTAGGTTGTACGAAACGCCGAGAAATTTTGTAGAATATCCCGTTGCCTAAGCAGCTTCTAAAGCATATCTTTTTTCAAGCGCTGGGTTTTGATCACTTGTCCCTGCTCTCCGCGAATTCTAACAATATACATCCCTCTGGACAAGTAAGATATATTAATTGTCGCCTCCGTTCCCTGAGCAGAATGTTCAGCTACTTGTTTACCCACGATATCAAAAATCTCAACACTCGTTATGTTTTGATCGGATTGAATGCGAAAATAGGAGGCCGCCGGATTGGGAAAAACTAATGTTTCAACCTTTGGTGCCTGAGAACTGGATAAAGCAATATCATCGTAGAATCTATAATCTACTGTCAATGTATCATTTGTTTCATTATTAACCACATGAATCAAGATAATAGCAGAGTCGCCTTGGAATCCTTTGGGATATACATGAGCATCTAAATTAGAGGTCCCGTTGGGATCGATGGTAAAATCGGCTGTAGATACATGAGGAAAATAACACTGATTTATGTCACAAACAGCTGAGAGCCATTCCATATTTTCATTTTCAGAATAAATGTAAACGACCTCTCGAAACCAAGTCAGGTTAAGTGCTTCGTCCGTTTCATTTGTCAGCTCCCCTTTAATAACTACATCTTGACCTTCATCTCCAGTCATTTCAAATATCATCGTACCGTCTGTATCGAGATATTCAAAACTCAAATCCTGAGCTTGAAGAAAAGAAAAAGCAAAGAGAGAGAAAATGATTAGTAATGCTTGCTTCATGGATAGACTTTTTACTTGGTCAAATATACACAATTCAGTAGTATAACTGAAATGAATGTATATTAGTTCCACGGTAAAGACAATTACTATAGGTAAATGTCGGGAAATTCACCCGAATACTTCGATTTAGTCATTTGCCTGTAAGGTCAATTGGAACAAGACGTACAACAATAAATAAAGTGATCTATGCATATAGCAATCTTGGGGAATGGCATCAGCGGTGTGACTGCCGCGCGTTTTATCCGCAAACTATCAGACCATAAGATAACGATCATCTCCGGGGAAACTGCCTATCCTTTTAGCAGAACGGCACTCATGTACATTTATATGGGACACCTTAGATTGAAAGACACGGAACTCTATGCGCCCCATTTTTACAAAGAAAATCAAATAGATCTCGTCCAGGGCTGGGTGGAGAAAATCGATTTCGATAAAAAGCAGTTGTTGTTCAGTAAAAATAGTCAACAGTCGTCCATTTCCTATGATCAACTGATTCTGGCAACGGGCTCTAAGCCTAATCGCTTCGGTTGGCCGGGGCAGGATTTGAAAGGAGTGCATGGCATGTATTCTCTGCAAGACCTTCAGAAGATGGAGGACTATAGCAATGGCTTAGAGCGAGCCGTAATCGTCGGCGGGGGACTCATCGGAGTAGAAATGGCTGAGATGTTTCACAGCCGAAGTATTCCCGTATCTTTTCTCGTGAGGGAGGATAGTTACTGGGACGCCGTTCTTCCTCCGGAGGAATCAGAGATGGTCAATGAAGAGATTCGAGAACACGGTATTGATTTACAATTGAGTACTGAACTCAAAAAAATACTTTCGGATGACTCCGGAAGATGTCGAGCCGTCTGCAATTCAAAGGATGAGGAGATAGACTGTGGATTTGTTGGACTCACCGCGGGAGTGCATCCCAATATTGAATTTTTAAAAGACTCCGGCCTTAAAATGGAAAAAGGTATTGTCGTTGATGAGTACCTGCGGACCAACAAAAAAGATGTTTATGCCATCGGGGATTGTGCGCAATTATCCTCACCACCGATCGGTCGGCGGCCGATAGAGGCCGTATGGTATGTCGGTAAAATAATGGGAGAAACACTGGCCTATACAATTTGTGAAGAACCCACCCGCTACGCGCCCGGACATTGGTTCAATTCGGCCAAGTTTTTCAACATAGAGTATCAGGTCTATGGTGAAGTTCCCGTAAGCTATGACGATGAGCTTTCCGCTCTTTTTTATCGCAAAGGCAAACAAAGTCTTCGCATTGTTTACCAAAGCGAAGCAAAAGAAGTCGTCGGATTTCATAGTATGGGTGTTCGCCTTCGGCACGAAATGTGTGAAGCCTGGATAGAACAAAAGACACCCCTTCGCTCTGTCCTGGAAAACCTGACGGCAGCGTATTTCGACCCGGAACTCCACACGAATTTTCACCGCGCTTTTATTGAAGACTACAATCGAGAGCACAGTCCGACCATCCAATTGCGACGCAAGCCCGGCTTACATAACTTTTGGACAACATTAGGAGAACTTGTAAAATCAAATTAATTCATGGAACCATCCCTATCCATTACCGGACCGGAAAAAACCCAGTTGAATCTCTGGGAAAAATCAGGTTTAGCCCTGGCGGCCATCGCTACACTTTTCATGTTCAGCTTTGCTTTTCAGGGAGAGTTCCTCTCTCACTCCTGGAGCTTAGCGATCATCCTCCTTTCCTATGCTTTGGCTACCGGAATATATTCCTATGGAGCATATGCAGGTCAGGCTGCAGGCATCAAAAATGATCATAATTTTTTCACCTCCCTCACGGCCCGTGGCGGTTTGGGATGGATTTTGGGGATTTTCCTCACTGGATTTTACGTGCTCCTCTATTGGTATCCGACCGTTCTCGGTTTACATTCTGAAGGAGAAAATACGGGTATCATTGCCCTATTTGACCCGCTCAGTCAATGGATCAAAGGGGCTCCAGCCAGTCAATGGTTTATGTATGGCACACTCTACACCATCGCTATACTGTATTTGGGCGGCAAATTCATTTACAAATATCGCCACAATAGCTATCACCTCATCCGAACCGTCAGCGTGATGTTTTTCCAGTTGGCCTTTGCCTTTATGATTCCCGAAATTCTTCAGCGACTGAATCAACCCTATTTTGACTTTAAAATGATCTGGCCTCTGGACTACTATGCCTTTTTTGACTGGAGAATTCAAGAGCTTACATCCAGCGGCCAACTGGGCATATTTATGTTGATTTGGAGTATTGCGTTAATATTAGTCGTTACTCCTATTTTGACATACTTCTTCGGCAAACGATGGTACTGCTCGTGGGTCTGCGGATGTGGTGGATTAGCAGAAACAGCCGGAGACCCCTTTCGCCATCTATCCGACAACTCAAGAAAAGCCTGGCGAGTGGAGCGCTGGTTGATACATGCTGTCTTATTCTTAGTCGTGGCCATGACAGCGGCTGTTTTGTACAGCTTTCTTTACGACTCTAATCACGCCGTATTCAATACCACAGGCTTAGCGATTTTCTTCACCCTGATATTAGGAGGAGGCATTCTTTGGGTACTCAAAGACCAGAAAAGGTTTGAAGAATTAGATCCCACCGCTAAAAAGGTGGGGATGGCATTATCCGCTCTCATAGTAATTTTGCTATGGGAAGCGTCCTTTACCGGAAGATATGATCTCTTGTTCATCCCCGGCCATCAAATCAGAAGTTGGTATGGCTTTTTGATTGGTGCGACATTTAGCGGGGTCATCGGTGTGGGCTTCTACCCTATCATGGGAAATCGCGTTTGGTGCCGATTCGGCTGTCCAATGGCGGCAATTCTGGGCATTCAGCAAAAGTTCTTTTCTCGATTTAGAATCACAACGAACGGCAATCAATGCATTAGCTGCGGCAACTGCTCCACTTATTGTGAAATGGGTATTGACGTCAAATGGTATGCACAGCGCGGCCAGGACATCGTTCGCGCCAGTTGTGTCGGTTGCGGGATCTGTTCTGCCGTCTGCCCCAGAGGGGTGCTTCGCCTGGAAAATGGTCCAGACAATACCAATAAAGCGAAAGAATTAAGGGCCCTGCATATCGATCCCAAGGGTGTTTCATATCAGCCATAAACCCCGTGAAGAGCAGTCCATCAGTAGATTTTGAATACCACTTTTAGCTACAATGCAAATGTCTTCTCCCTGTCTTGTTTAGCTTTCTTATGTCTAAGCCTAAACAAATAAATCCCTTTTGCCGTTAAACGTGCAATTCTTATCCAAATACAGAAAATGAAAACCAACGGAAAAAGTATCAGAGCAAGTAATTTATCTCTTTCCAATAATGGAATCAATTCTATAGATTCCCCGGCGGCGGCGATAGAAGTTGTAGACCCCAATGATTCCGACCTTATGGGAGATCACCACATGAGCAATTCTACAGAAACACCAATGCATGTAGATGCTTTTTTCATCAGCGACGAAGAAAAAATAGAGCGCATAGAAAGACATTTTGCAGAAATCATGATGACTTTGGGGCTCGATTTGAAGGATGATAGCCTGTCAGGCACTCCACGTCGAGTCGCAAAAATGTACGTCAATGAAGTATTTAGCGGATTACACCCAGACCAACGGCCCGATATTCGCTTATTTGAAAATACCTACAATTATCACAACATACTCGTCGAAAAAAATATAAGTTTTCGATCGCATTGCGAGCATCACTTTGTCCCGATCATTGGAAAAGCGCATGTTGCCTATATCCCCGGAGATAAAGTTGTAGGCCTCTCCAAACTCAATCGCCTGGTTCAGTATTATGCCAAACGCCCTCAGGTGCAGGAGCGGCTCACCCGACAGATTGGGGAAGATCTAAAAAACACGCTACATACAGATGATGTTGCCCTTTGGATTGAGGCGGATCACATGTGTGTATCTATGCGCGGCGTTGAAGATCCCGACAGTTCTACCATCACTTCCTTTTATAGTGGTCGATTTCAGGAAGATGCAGCCGTAAAAAAGGAGTTTTTGGAAGCCATTAGAAAATAAGCACAAGATTATATCGCTATTTATATTTTCTTGGGCGTGCCCCTCACCAAAGAGTTGGTGAGGGTCGGGCCCCTCCGGGGTTTCGTACTTGAGGTAGAGGCGCAATATTTTGCGCATCTACCTCTTCGCACCGCACCACCTGCGGCGGTGCGCCCTCCGCACCCCTCACGCTTGCGGCCTCCGGCCGCTTACCCGGAACGATATTTCTAACCTTAAGGAGTAAATAATCGAGTAAATCCAACAACACATCATAAGGGGAAGTTCAGTACCCCGGGTATTCAAGCCGGCAGAACACCAACACCAAGGTCTTCTTGAAACGCACACGCTTAGTTACACAAATCCTTTCGAAAATAATTGGATGGAATACAACTCATGTTCAAAATGATGTGAGCATCATTGAAATAAAACAGTATTGAAATGGAAATTATTCTATCCTTCCAGAGCGGCAGCTCCTCCGACGATTTCTGACAATTCGCGGGTAATCGCTTCCTGTCTCGCCTTGTTATAGTTGATTCTCAATTCTTTCAACAAGTCGCTGGCATTGTCGGTCGCCTTATCCATCGCTGTCATCCGAGCACCGTGCTCCGAAGCCGAAGTGTCTAACAAAAAGCGAAAGATTTGCGTTCTCAAAATAGAAGGAATGAGTTGCAACAACAATTGATCCTGATCGGGTTCAAAAATATAATCTGCATTAGAAGAGGACTCCTTCTCTTTCCCGCCATCAGATCCGGCGCTAATCTCAGTCAGTCGCTCAGATTGATTGATCGGCAAGTAAGGGTAAACAATAAAATTCTGCATCGCCGCATTGCGAAATTCTGAAAAAGCAATGTCGATGCGATCGTATACTTCTTCCTGAAAACGCTGAATCATGATATTGCTCAAGGAAGCCGCCGCATCAAATGATGGTTTCTCAATTAGATCTACAAAGTCATCTACCTTTTGAACCGTAGGATACTTATTCTTAAAATACTCACGTCCCTTCTTTCCTATAAAAACCAATTTGACACCACCGGCTTTGACGGCATCTGCATATTCACCGTCAAGTTTCTCCCTGGCCGCCTTGATTACATTGGCATTAAAGGCTCCGCACAATCCCTTACTGGAAGTAATGACTACGAGTAGGACTGACTTCACCTCTCGCTGCGCTGTTAATGAGCTCAGACTCTCAGAATCAACATTATCTGCAAGATTAGAAAGGATTTCCTCTAATTTGTTGGCATATGGGCGTAACTCAGTAATAGCATCTTGTGCCTTGCGCAACTTGGCTGCAGAAACCATTTTCATGGCTTTTGTAATCTGTTGCGTATTTTGAACAGATGCCATTCTGTCCCGAACTTCCTTTAAATTGACTCCCATAATACGATGCTATTTATCGCTTACTGACTTGCTACTTATATTGCTTCACTAAGTCCAGTGCTAGCTCTTTAACTGTTTTCAAATCTTCTTCCTGGTACTTACCTGCTCTGAAGTTTTCTAATACTTTTGGGTGCTTCTGTTCTAAGGTACTAGTGAAAAATTCTTCAAACTCCTTGATTTTTTCTACTGGCACGTCGATCATCAATCCCTGAACTCCGGCATAAATAATCGCCACTTGTTTTTCAACAGATACTGGCGAGTATTGAGGTTGCTTCAAAATTTCAACATTTCGCTTTCCTTTCTCCAGGACAGCCTGAGTTGACGCATCGGGATCAGAACCAAATTTAGCAAATGCCTCTAATTCTCTGTATTGCGCTTGATCTAACTTCAAAGTACCCGATACTTTCTTCATCGGCTTGATTTGAGCAGCTCCCCCAACACGAGAAACAGATATACCCACATTTATCGCTGGACGTACACCCGCATTAAATAGGTTTGTCTCAAGGAAAATCTGACCATCCGTAATGGAAATTACGTTTGTGGGGATATAAGCAGAAACGTCTCCAGCTTGTGTTTCAATTATAGGCAAAGCGGTTAATGAACCACCTCCTTTAATCATTGGCTCCCCATTTTCGTCCTTTACATCCTTGAGTGTCTCTGGCAAATCATTCATTTGTCGAGCCAACTCGTCGTTGTCGATAACCTTAGCTGATCTTTCCAAAAGTCTGGAGTGCAAATAGAAAACATCACCAGGATAAGCTTCGCGGCCCGGTGGGCGTCTTAACAAAAGAGAAACCTCCCGATACGCTACGGCCTGCTTGGACAAATCGTCAAATACTACCAAAGCCGAACGTCCGGTATCTCTAAAAAACTCTCCGATGCATGCACCGGCAAAAGGTGCATAAAATTGCAAGGCGGCCGGATCTGCTGCAGATGCTGAAACAATTGCCGTGTAGGGCATGGCTCCATTATCTTCCAGTACTTTCGCCACCTGAGCTACCGTTGAGTCCTTTTGTCCGGAGGCAACGTATACGCAATATACAGGTTCTCCCTTATCGTAATATTCTTTTTGATTAATGATGGTGTCAATGGCAATCGCTGTTTTCCCCGTTTGTCGGTCACCGATAATCAACTCTCGCTGTCCTCTACCGATGGGAATCATTGAGTCAATGGCCTTGATTCCGGTCTGTAAAGGCTCATCCACCGGCTGTCGATAAATCACACCCGGCGCCTTACGCTCCAACGGCATCTCATAGAGATCTCCACCGATCGGTCCTTTCCCATCGATGGGTTGTCCCAAGGGATTCACCACTCGACCCAATATTCCTTCTCCTACCTCAATTGAAGCAATGCGGTTTGTTCTCTTAGCACTAGAACCTTCCCGGATATCATCATCAGGTCCCAAAAGTACAACACCAATGTTGTCTTCCTCCAAATTCAATGCTATCGCTTGCACTCCATTCTCAAACTCAACCAATTCTCCGGCTTGTACCTGGGATAATCCATAGATACGAGCAATACCATCCCCCACTTGAAGGACTATACCTGATTCCTCTAAATTGATTTCAGCTCCTGCACTGGATAACTGCTGCTTGAGTATGGATGAAATTTCGTCCGGTTTAACATTCACCATCTTGATAAATACTTTTTATTGATTTAATCTGCGATTATCTTTCGCAATTCTTGGATTTGATGCGACACACTGGCATCGTACACTTTATCTTCAAATTGAATAACAAAGCCACCCACTAATTCTGGATGAACCGAGTGATTCATTTCAATTTTACTTCGCACTCCTTTTAGTTGGCGAATAGAATTTTCTAACTTCTGCAAGCTTTCATCATTCAAAGAAGCTGCCGATCGCACCTCCACTTGGGTAATATCTTTGATTACCCGGTATTTTTCTCCTACAACTCTAATGATAAAAGACAATTGCGGTGCTCTGCCCTTTTCGCAGATCAATCGCAAATACGAAACCGTCAAAGGCTTTAGGTGATTCTCAAAGATCGCGACAATTCCATCAGCTTTCTTTGCATTCTGAATTACTGGACTCTTCAAAAAGCGTCGTAACTCATCATTGCCTTCAATCAACTGCTGCACCTCCAAAAGATCCTGATAGGTCTCTTCCAGTGTGTTTTGTTCCTGCGCTGCCGAAATTAAGGTCTGCGCATACCTCGCCGCAATTCTATTTACAGACATTCCTATTAATTTTTACTCATTTGATCTACTAGACGCTGAACGAGAGCTGTTTGTTCGCCTTCAGCACTCAACTTCGACTGTAGTACCTGTTCGGCAATATCTATTGCCATTGCACCCACCTCTTGTTTCACCTCTCGCATAGCAGAGGCCTTTTGGCTTTCGATATCATTTTTTGCACTTTCTACGAGCAAAGCAGCTTCTTCTTTTGCTTTATCCTTCGCTTCTTTAACGATAGACTCAGCGGCCTGCTTGGCATCCTTAAGAATACGGCTACGCTCTTCACGTGCTTCTTTCAAAAGCTCATCATTTTGCGATTGCAAGGCTTGCATTTCAGCTTTGGCCTTTTCTGCAGCATCTAAAGCATCTTGAATATCCCCTTCGCGTTTTCTCAAACCATTAGCAATCGGCTTGAAAGCCGTTCGGCCCAATACCAACCACACCAGCAAGAAAATCACCGTGGTCCAGAAAAATTGTCCCGGATCCGGATTTAAGGGAGGAAAACTGACTAAAAACATATTTTTCAAAATTTAAGTGAAGGGGCTGTAACCAACCGTTACATACCCCATCCTTTTCCATTGGGAAAATACAGTTAAGAGATAAATGAAAGAATCAAAGCGATAATACCTACCCCTTCAATTAATGCTGCAGAAATGATCATCGTAGTACGAATATCACCTGTAGCTTCCGGCTGCCGAGCTACTGCTTCGGCTGCGCGGCCTCCAATCATTCCGATGCCTAATCCGACACCGATAACTGCTAGTCCCATTCCAATTGCTGTGTACATAACACTGAGTTTATAGAAAATGATTAATGATCTGCACTGACCTCCACCGCTTGTCCAATGTACATGGCGGAGAGCAAAGCAAATATAAATGCTTGCAATACTGCAACAAATATTTCTAATAGATTCATGGCAAAGGTGAACGGCACTGAAATCAATGCCCCAACGACCCCTCCGGAGAGACTCTCTCCAAAGCCACTGAATATGAAAATCAAGCCAACCATTGCTAAAATAGCAATGTGACCTGCTGTAATATTGGCCCCTAATCTAATAAATAAGGTCACGGGCTTTATGATTAAACTGATCAATTCGATAAAGGCCAGAATAATTTTTACTAAAATCGGTACACCGGGCATCCACAACATATGCGACCAAAAGTCTTTTTTAGACACCGCAATCATAATGACAAAAGTAAATAAGGCTAGAGCTAAAGTCGTGCCTGCATTACCCGTCACGTTCGCACTCCCTATGAAAGGAACTAAGCCCAGTAAATTCAAAATGAGAATAAAGAAAAACAATGACATTATGAAAGGTAGGTATCGCTCGTGCTGATCACCAATAAATGGCTTTGCTATATCGTCTCTAATAAAAATAACCAGGGGCTCCATAAAGGATTGTACGCCCTTGGGCGCTTGCCCTTCTCTGCGCTTCATGGACTTAGCTACGGAGCCAAAGAGCCAAAACATTAAAATAACGGCCAAAAACATGGTCGCCACGTTTTTTGTAATGGAAAAATCATAGAAACTCGATGATTCCATAAATGTACCGGGTGCATCTAAAGGGTAAGTCTTTCCTCCGTAATCAACATAAGGTTTGTCCGCGTAGTCGCCTTCATGATAATGACCGAAGCTATCAATCTCAACTGTACCCTTTGGGAAATCTCCTAAGACTCGATGAATTCTCCCGTGGTATAGCACGTAACCATCCACTGCCTTATGGCCATGATCGAAGGATGAAGACATCGTCAGCAAAAAGCCGTCTTCTGCGTGGTATGCGATGATGGGCAAGGGAACAGAAAAGTCCCCGACCAAATGAATCTCATTTGAATTTTGCACGTGATGCAAAACTCCATCGATATATTCTTCTTTTGTAGTAATCTCATCCCCTCCAGATGCTGCTGAGGCGACAGCCATCGGCAGGACAAAAAGGATGGCCATGCACATCGAAGTACTCCAAAATCTTACTTTGTACAAAATCTGTTTTGACACAGGCATTGATTTACATTGTTTCTTAAAAACAGCGCAAAGGTAATTATTTCAGAACTGTTTTAAAACTACCCTGCACTTTTTTTTCATCGAAATGCAATTTTACATCGCGATAGCCTATAGGAGAAGATCAAAGCACTTTAAATAAAGGCCTAAGTGGCAAAAGTTGTTGATCGCTTTTCTCGTATAACAGTAACTTTGATTTGCCCCGGATAGGTCATCTCATTTTGAATTTTTTCTGAAATCATAAAGGATAAATCATCCGCAAAGCCGTCTGACACTTTGTTGGACTCCACAATCACTCTCAATTCACGACCGGCTTGCATCGCATATGCTTTTTGCACGCCCTCATAGGACATGGCCAGTTCTTCTAACTCTCCAATCCTCTTCAAATAAGATTCTAATATTTCTCTTCGAGCTCCCGGTCGGGCACCTGATATGGCATCTCCCGCCTGAACGATGGGTGACAACATATTATTCATCTCAATCTCATCGTGGTGCGCTCCTACCGCATTGCAAACAATATCTTGCTCCCCGTGCTTCTCGCACATCTTCATGCCTAAAATGGCATGTGACAACTCTGAATCTTCCTCTGAGACCTTTCCAATATCGTGCAACAAGCCGGCGCGCTTGGCCATCTTGGCCTGCTTAGGGCTAAGCCCCAATTCCGCAGCCATGGTCGCGCAAATATGCGCTGTCTCAATAGAGTGTTTGAGCAAATTTTGTCCGTACGACGATCGGAATCTCATTCGTCCCACCATTTTTACCAGATAGGGATGTAATCCGTGAATGTCCAATTCTATAATGGTGCGCTCTCCAATTTCTACGATTTGCTCATCCAGTTCTTTTTTGACTTTTGCGGTCACCTCCTCGATGCGTGCAGGATGAATCCTTCCGTCAGCTACTAAGCGCTTTAAGGACAATCTACAAATCTCTCTTCGAATCGGATCAAAACTAGAAATCACAATGGCTTCCGGCGTGTCATCAACCACCAACTCGGCACCAGTTGCTGCTTCCAATGCGCGTATGTTTCTTCCCTCTCTTCCTATAATCTGTCCCTTTAAATCATCGGATTCCAAATTAAATACCGAAACGGTGTTTTCAATGGTGTATTCGGCACACATGCGTTGAATGGACTGAATAACAATCTTCTTCGCTTCCTTGTTAGCTGATAATTTGGCATCGGATAAGGTCTGCTTCTTGATCGCCATCGCTTCTGTATCTGCCTTGGCACGAACCGCATCTAATAATTGCTCTTTGGCCTCATCTTCAGACAGTTTGGAAATTTGCTCCAACTGCTTGATTTGCTTCTCATTGGACTCCTCCAACTCCTTCTTTCGCTTATCCAGGACGCGAATTTGCGTATCCAAATTCTTTCGGATCGACTCTATCTCACTCTTCTCCTGTTCTATTCCTTCCTTTTCGCTTTTCCATTTGTCGCGCTTTGACTGAAGTTCCTTCTCTCGGTTTTTCACCTCTGACTCCCTCTCCTTAATATCGCCCTTTTGCTGTCGCTTGAAATCCTCAAACTCACTCTTAAAAGTGGCAAACTTATCTTTCGCTTCTCGAATCTTCTTCTGCTTGATACTTTCGTGCTTGCTTTCAGCCTTACTCATGATCTTCTCTGCCTTGGTCTCTGCTTCATCAATAATGCGCTGTGCACTCACCCGAGCCTTTTCTATCTCAATATCTGACTTCTGGTTGATCTCTTTGATCTTTGCCGCATTCGACTTGCGCAAAATAGAATTCACCAAAAAGTACCCGATCACAACACCGATTACTACCGCTCCAATAAATATTAAAATTGTGTCCATTATATACTCTGTTTTATTATGAAAAAAATCAAAAACAGAAATCAGCTTCGGACCAATCCATCTAGCAAATCATGTGCTTTTGTCAATTTGTCGTGAATTCTCTCCACGCCATCTTCACCTAAAGTGCTTTTATCCACAGCATAAGTCAGTAATGTCATCGCTAAACAATCTTGGGTATCTTTTGACGGATACGCACGCTTGAAGTCCTGGACCTTCTCATCGACCTCCCGGGCGATAGAACGGATCTGCTCCAACTCATCTTCGGCCGCTTTGATCGGATACACCCGACCGGCCAATTCAATTTTAGCGCTAATTACACTCGGCTTCTCCCGATCACTCATAATTGCTTCATATTTTCAATACACTCATCTAATTCTGCTATGTATTTCTCCAACTCTTCCTGTATCGCCTCTGTCTGCTCCATAGCATCACTTTCATCTGTATGCACATACTTGCCAGGTGTCTTGTCCTGCATTCGCTGAATTTCAGCTTTATATTTAACTACTTCCTCGTTTAAATTCTCGTTTTTTTTCTTTAATTCCTCAATTTGTCCGGACAGCCGCTTGAACTCTCGACTCAGGAGCTCAATTTTTTGAATTAACTCATCTGCGCTGTTTTCTATCGGCTGCATCATTCTCAAATATACAATTAAATTATCATACTTTACACTTCCTTCACCTTACCCAAATCGCGCTAAAACTTATATTTCAGCCTATGCCTGGGTTATCGAAGTTGCGCTCCCGAGCTCTTCTCTAATGATTTCATAATCTTACTCATTATCTTCTCTACGTTCTTATCCTTAAGGGTTTGATTATCACTTTGGAGCTTTACTCGAATAGCGTACGATTTCTTTCCTTTTCCCAACTGTTCCTCATTTTCATAGTGATCAAACAAATGTACTTCGCGCACCAATTTCTTCTCTGCCTTATATATCGCCCGCTCCACTTCTTCAAAACTCACTCCTCTTTCCAAAACCAAAGCTAAATCGCGCTCCACCGCAGGATACTTATTCAAAGACTCAAAGATGAATTCTTTGGAACGCACCGCATCCAAACAACGCCCCCAGTGAATATCTGCACAAAACACTTCAGCATCTATGCGATATCCTCCAAATTTGTTTCTCACCTTCCCTAACTCTGCCAGCACCTGTGGCCCTCGATGCCAACGCAGACCATACGATAAAATAGGGTGATCCTCAATCTCACTCACCTGAAACCCCGCTAAGCCCAAACAATCAAAAACTCTCATCGCATGGGCTTTAACATCGAAAAAACTCACCTGCTCTTCCGAAGAAGCAAAACGAGAATCGACCATGCGACGTCCCATGATTCCTATGCTCAGACGCTCTTCTTCTTTCCACTGATCTGCAGGATCCTGGTAATAAATTCGTCCAAACTCGAATAAGCCCAGGTCCCGTTCCTGGCGATTACTGTTTCTGGATAAATTTTGAAGCATGGAAGAATACATCTCCCGGCGCATCGCATCCAAATGTTGGTTCGAAGTGTTGTTGACTTCTACTACACCCTCAGCCCACTCTTCTCCCTCGTACATGTCAGCATTGACTAGGGAAAGGCTCATTGCCTCACTTAAGCCGGCACCATTGAGACTATAACTCACCTTATCTCTGTAATCATAGGCAGTCGGAAAGCTCGTGGCTTGCAAGGGCATCCTCGCCTGATCAGGAACGGGGATATTATCCAGGCCGTAAATGCGTACCACCTCCTCGATGACATCTACTTCTCGCAAAACATCCGGCTTGTTGGTCGGAATTTGCAACAATATACCCTCATCGCGATCCTCCAGCACCGCCATTTGCAGTTGTTGACAGATTTCCTTCACCTGAACCTTACTCAATGTCACACCGAGGTATCGATGCAACTTTTTATAACTGAGAAACACTTCAGGATGAGGCAATCCCTCCGGCTGCGTATCAAACACGCGCGACACCACTCTTCCCCCCACCTTGCGTAAAATCAGATCTGCCGCTCGGTTCAGCGCTGCAATCACTCGATTGGGATCTGCGCCTTTTTCATAGACTTTAGCAGCATCCGTGCGCAAATCGTGATGCATAGATGCCTTTCGAATGGCCTGCGCATCAAAATACGCTGACTCAATAAATACACTCTGGGTTCCCTGGCTGACTCCGCTGTCCACTCCTCCAAATATGCCGCCCATACACATCGGCTTTCTCTGTCCATCGCAAATCATAACTTCCTCGCCCGTTAACTTGATCTCCTCCCCTTCTAAACTGGTAAATACCGTGCCGGAAGGCAGGGTGTCGACAATGATTTTTTGCCCCTCAATGACCGCGTAGTCAAAAGCATGCAATGGCTGCCCCATCTCGTGCAATACATATTGGGTAATGTCCACGATATTATTCACCGGCCTCAGACCGATACTCGTCAATTTTTCCGCAATGTCCGGCGCAGAGGGTCCCACCTTAATGTCTGCAATCACTACGCCCGCATAGCGTGGACAGAGATCTGTTCGCTCCACAGCTATTTCCATCGGCTGCTTATCCTTCGCCCCAGGAATAGTTGGCGCTGCTGGCGTACGTAGACTGACCGCCGTTTCCTCATTCGTATTAATATAGGCCGCTAAGTCTTCCGCTACGCCCAGATGACATACTGCATCAGCGCGATTGGGCGTCAAATCGATATCTATAATGTAGTCCTCCCAAACCTTTACATAATCACTCAGCGGTCGCCCGACTTCTGTTTCCGGCGACAAAACCATGATTCCGTCGTGATCCTCACTGATGCCCAACTCATCCTCCGCACAAATCATCCCTTCAGAGACTTCCCCGCGAATCTTCCCACTTTTAATCTCCAATTCTTTCCCATCCGAAAAGTACAAGTGAGTACCCACAGTGGCCACTGCTACCTTCTGTCCTTTCGCTACATTCGGAGCGCCACAAACTATCGATAGTGGCTGTTCGGCCCCTATATCAACCTGCGTCAATTGCAGGCGATCCGCATTCGGATGGGACTTACAACTCACCACCTCTCCCACGACAACACCTCGCAATCCTCCCTTAATATTCTCCTTTTTCTCTACACCTTCTACCTCTAAGCCGATCTCTGTCAACATCTCCGCAATCCGCTCCACAGACCAGGACGAAACATCGATGTATTCTGATAACCACAGATATGATATCTTCATATATATTGTATTCTTCTATTCGCAATAAAATCAATGCAAAGATAGAAAAGGAACAGGAAAACTATCGACGGCATAAAATTCTTTCCGCTTCCTGGCTCCTTTCTTTAATTAATATTTTGGGTGTATCCCCGTCCCGCCTAAGCCGGGACCGCGCCCTGACTGAATATAATCTAAATGCGCCTCTACTACAGGGCGCTCGGGGTCGGGTGCTATCGGGGTTCCGTCCTCCATCCATGGCAGTGCCATTGGATTCGGACCCGTTCGCTGCGCTCCGGCCCTGTCGCCCCCTTACACGACCCATTGGTGAGAAATTTTACTTATTCGGGATCGTAAAATTGTACCTCGGTCACCTGAAGGACCTCTTTACTATCCTCTGTGATATTGGACACAAAGCCAACCAGATGCAGGTGCTCTGCTACCCACCATCCGTCCTCCTCGGGAACTGTGTACTGGTACTCTCGAGTCCAGACTTCACCCTGTGACAAACGCGAACGGACATTATCCCCAAGATGTCCCGTGACATAATCCCTTAAAATGTGGTTGTGCTCATAATTCTCTATTTTCATTGTGCCATCGATTTGAGCATCTACCAGATGATCTTCGATAATTCCTAAATGAATCCTCAGGTCCCCCTCCAGATTACTCTGTGCCTCAATCCGCACCTCTATTTCCAAACTTCGGCTGTCAGAATCGTAATCCGTAGTCAAGAACAAGCTTGCCTTCGCCTCTTTATCCAACTCATCCTCTACTTGACCGGCCCATTGATTGGGCGCAGATAACAGACCTGACTGCCCCGGGAACTGAACGCGATTCACTGCAGCTGCAGGAATGCCCGAAGGTAATCCCAGGTAATCAATAATAGCCTCGGCTGCATCTGTTCGATAGTCATAGCGACTGTCAGACATGGGCGCAGATAATACTTGGGTTGCATAGGGATGCATGGTGATAGAAAACACCCGACCTTCATACAGGGATCTCAAATTGTTAATTTGAGCATCTCCTACAGGACAATTGGGGCATTGTACACCGGAAAACTCCTCAATCAAAACGTTCTTATTTCCGGATGGCGCTTGAATGGGGGGAATCTCCGGTGGGATTTCTTCGCAAGCAAAACTCAAGAGAAAGGCCATAAAGCAAAATGTTCCAAGTAGATTCCTCTTCATCGTTTTAAAAATTTGCGTTTACATTTAATCTTACTCCATTAAAAGCCGGTTCCAATCTACACACCCCTCCGGTACAAACCACACCTTCTACCTGCTTTACCCAGGACAGTCCGATGCGATTCGCTCCCTTACTGTAAGCAAAGCCAAAGCTATAGTAATGAATGTCTTCAGTTTTTTCCGGTACGACATTATACATATCAGAAGCAAATATTGTCCAATGAGGAGCAATACTATATTCGGCTTGCAAAAACATCCAGTCACCAAATTCGCGATACACATCTCCTCCCTTTACCTCTCCGGTCCAATCCGACCCGGTGTACATATACTGGGCCTCAACTCTCAGTGCATGCCTTCTGGAAAATTTATACAAAAAGTCTACAAAAGGCGTTATGGTTTGCACTGCTCCAGCATCACCCTTGAGTTCGTAAACTCTTTGATTGTACAACTGCATCTGTAAGCCGCTGGTAAGGGTGTAACTTCGGGGCTTCTTATAAGCCACATCAAAGTACATCTCCCGATATAATGGATTATTGTCTAAATCATTGATCAGTGAACCGTTAAATGATACATTGAGATTTCGAGACAATGAATAATTCACGTCTAATTGTACGGCATTTTCTCCTAAAAACTGAGGAACTGCATTATATCTGGCATTGAGCCTAAAAGTATTCTGACGGGCCAAAGGCGGAATAAAATTCATCAATCCCTGTAATTGCTGAGAAAAAGGAGAAATGCGAAACTCGAAATTATTCATTTGCCTCAAATCAAGGGTGATGCCCAATCCACCGCTCGCATAACTCAAGGACGAATACAATAAATGCCCATCACTCGACAAATATTTCCCTAAAGATGTAGATCCATCCCAATTGGTCTTCTCAGCAAAGGGATCAAAAAACAACTCAGTGGATTTATATGCGGCTTCTGCGTACCAGGTAAAACGCCCAACGGAGAGCGTGTTGAACGCATTGAAAGCATAGGTGTTATAATTCACTCCCACACTATCTACTGGCGTATAGGTTCGCAAGTCAGATACTAGATTATTCACTGTGGCGTCATCCAATGTGCGGTTGACCATTCCAATACCTGGTGACAAAGACCAATAAGTTTTATCTCCTCCGCCCCCACTGACAAATCCTTCAAAACTTCCGCCGACAACAACGGGGCGGTAGGTATCAAACTGTTGTTTTTGTCGGCCGGTGAATGCCTTAATTCGCCAATTCGGGAACAACTCATATTCGAGCTTAAGACCAATTAAAGCATTATCAATAAGTAAAGGTCTTACCTCATAGGATCGAAACATCATCCCCGAACCAATTTGGTCATAAATATAACCCACCGTAACATCTAGTTTGTCGATTTCTTTATTGATATACCACATGCCAATACCCTCACCGGTATAAGAGTCCAGTGGATTCAGTAAGTTGGAGTTATTGAATACATCGAATCGGAATCCTACATTAAAGCCCGCTTGAGTATATCGCATATCAAACCAGGCATCTGCTCCGTACAATTGATGATCATATTGGGGTGTATTTGCAGCGCCAATTCTCGCATCACGTATAAAAGCATTCCCATTCGCCTCCAGGCTTCCCGAAAAGTAGTTTCCTCCATTCTGCCCCTGCACTCCAAAAGCGAGGACACATGAAAAACCGATCACGAAAATTATATTACTCCTCATACGATCTATTCATTCTTCGTTAAATTTTTGTTAATGACGGCTCTAATATAGAAGGAAAATGCATTTTGTACATATATTTCTTCTCAGAATCCGAAAAGCTAGTAATCTTCCTTACATTTAAACTTCACAATACAACAAATATGAAATTCTTAATCCCTTTTCTGCTCATAGTTTTCGTCACAAGTATGCTTTCAGCGCAAAAATCTGTACCTGATGTAGATGTTCAGGATTTAGAAGGAAAGCGCGTCAACCTCAAGGAATATACCAATCAAGGGCATTTTACTATTTTGAGCTTTTGGGCCACCTGGTGCAAGCCTTGCAAAACAGAACTAGATGCGATTTACGAAATCTATCCCGATTGGCAAGATGAGTTTGGAGTGGAGCTAGTGGCCGTCAGCATAGACGATAGTCGAACGAGTCGAAAAGTCATTCCTATGGTAGAGCAAAAAAACTGGCCCTATACGATTTTAACGGACTCTAATCAAAATGTACAACGCGCCCTCAACTTCAGGTCGATTCCGCAAACCTTTTTGGTAAATAAAGAAGGCCAAATCATTTACAGCCACAATGGATACACTCCGGGCGCTGAATATGAACTAGAAGACAAAATGCGGGCGGCGATGATGGAATAATCCGGCCACACAGGGCGTAAGTCACCATATAATTGTTGTTTATGATGTCAGGTCGGTAAACTATACCTTAGCAAAGTTGCACTTATTAGAGCCCCTGAATTGGAGAACGTTCGAATAATACTTGACAAATGGCAAAAGGAAACAAGACCACGACAACAGCAGTCGATCCGGTAGGCTTTATTCGCAATCAAGTCACTGATGAGCAGAAAAAGAAAGACAGCCTTCAACTCATCGAGCTCATGACTACCTGGACAGATTATGAACCAAAGATGTGGGGATCCAGTATTATCGGCTTTGGCAGGTACCATTACAAATATGAAAGCGGACGAGAAGGCGACTGGTTTCTTGCCGGTTTCTCTCCGAGAAAAAACAACCTCAGCATTTATATCACCGCCGGCTTTGATAAATACGATGATATCATGAGCAAGCTGGGAAAGTATAAAACAGGGGCCTCCTGCTTGTATGTGAAAAAATTATCCGATATAGATATTGACACACTAAAGGTTCTCGTCGAAAAATCAGTGAGTGATATGAAAAAACGGTACGCATAGGACACTCTGTTATTGAATTGATTGCAGCGCATGCTATATGCTCAATAGGCCTTGCATTTAACTAAATATCTATTGATCAGCCTAAAAGTCAGCCGTATCCGTAGACAACCCTAGCGACAGCGGATCTAATCCAAGACACATTATTAGTACTCTTATTAGGGAATTTCCAAGCACCCAAAATCAGATTCGTTTGGCTTTTCGGTTCATTGGAATGAATACTATCTCCTCCTACATGACCAAAGTTATCGTGCCTGTTTCTATTATACTTTCTACACTTCTTCCATTAAAAAGTTGCATCCGGATGCGATACACATATGTACCTGACTGGGCACCAGTTCCGTTCCATATGCGATTGGGGTCCTTAGATCGATACAAAAGCGATCCCCAGCGGTCGTATATCTCCGCTTCAAATTGCGCCAGCGGACAATTCACACTGATCGAAAAAATATCATTCACTCCATCTCTGTTGGGGGAGAAAATATTGGGAATGGCATACCGGCATTCCTTGCAATTAAAAATTGTGACCGCTTCCTCAAATGAAATCTGAGGACAATTCACATCTGTAAAAAGCAACTTTTGTTTATACCCGCCATTGAATTCAAACTGTTCGCTCAACTCTACTTGTAGAGAGGCATCTGATTCCAAAACGACCGACTCTCCTTCACAGAGGCTATCATTAAGGGAAAAGCTATAACAATCCCGATCTGCGATGACCAAAAGGGTAATAGAGTCCTTCCATGACCGACAACTCTCATGTCCTGCACGTATCGTATGCACTCCCGGACAAGTCAAATCGGGCGTATCTAATGCATACACCCCCTCGGTCGAGAATACATCCGTTGGTATTTCTTCATTGATACAAATATCGACTTCATCCAATTCAAGTGCGGGAATACAGTTTTGACAAGAATCTACAATAAGATTGAATGACGCAAGGGTATCGCATACTTCTGATCCCAACACAATGCCAAACACACCTGCATCTTCTAATAGCGTATCTCCGGCCAACAAGCGTCCCTCTAGATACACATCATACCCTTCAAAGCGATCCAATGCAAATACTTCTCCCGGACAATGCGTGACCGGTAGGGTATCCGTAACATCCGAGCAACTGATACAGTCCCGAACTTCTAATTGAAAGGTGGTCACCGTATCACATGCTTGCGTTGAAAGAAGGATGGAATAAAAACCGCTTTCGTATATCAGGGTGTCTGAGGATAGAGAAGTGCCATCAAGGGATAGGTCGAAGGGCCGATATGGCTCCAGTTCAAATACATCGCCAGGGCAAATCGAGGTGTCTGAAAATTCAGGACTGCAGGATGCACAAGACCCAATCTCAATTTCAATCAGCTCGATGGTATCGCAGTAGGCCGATCGATAAACAGCCCAATAGCTGGTATCTGTTGTGGGATAAAATAGATCTCCCCTTTGAAATACTTCCCCGGCAATCACCAGCTCCGTATCCTCCAACAGTAAAGAGTCCATAGCAATGGAATCCAGAATGCAAATGTTTATGTCAGCAGGCACGACAAAGCAATCCGCACAGTCTTCCGGACGAATCGTGATGGTATCCACCACGCCGCATTCCGGTAGAAAGATTTCCAAATCCACCCGTTCGTTAGGCATGATAAAAGAATCTAACACTTCCCCGGTGACCAGCGATCGCGCCTGCATATTCATGTCGTAAGGGTCCATCCAACGATACCACTCTCCGGGGCAAAGGAAACTGTCAGCAAAGGCAACTGTCCCCTCAGAGATGATTTTTACATCGTCAAGCGCTAATATATTCCCTTGTGGTCGAACATGCATGGAATCGAGACGCATGGAGTCCGGATGTTTAAAATTGCCCAATGTAATGTACTTCTCACCCCCTTCAGCTACAAAACAGCCTGTGATAGGCACATACACCCCTGTATCTCGAATAATGCCTCCCGTCCAGTTGACCTGTGCCGGTAGATCAATCCATTTTTTACCATCCTCCAATTGTTTAGTCACCAAGGTATCGGAAAAATAAACGGAGAAGTCTTCCGCATAAAACGAACGCCCACCCCAGTCATAAATCCAATACGAAACATAAACGAGTTCGCCTGGTAACAGTGGTCTTAATAATTGATTTCTTAAATAAGTACGAGGATTATTATTGCTATTTCGTCTGTAGGTAATAAATGTTGTGTTACCCCTAGAGTTATTTCGAGAGGGAAAGTTTACCGTATTTGTATGACCACATGCATTATAATAATTATTAACACCGAAGGGAATAGACCAGTCGGCAACATAGCCATTAAACTGATTTGACCATGTTGGACACTGATCATATTCCTCAAAGTCCCCATTCGGAACAAGGTTTTGCGCCGTTGCATTAAAGGAAAAAAGAGATACCCAAAGCAAAACTTTGGCTATCTCATCCATTCTTAAAAATGGCCCATTATTTTTGAATAAATATTTTTGATACTTTTTCAAAATCGCCGGATTTAATCTGAATGAAATACATGCCCGAAGATACATTTAAAGAATTTATTTGTAATTGCGTGTTATTCGCATCAAAAACTCTTTGCCCGATTGGCCTTCCGGAAACATCGTAAATCGAAACTTCCGTCTCGCTATTCGAACTTCTCGATAGCTGAATGTTGATCCGGTCTCGGACGACGGATGGATAAACTGTCGCTTCTAAAGGTGGCGCCTCCTCTTGTACCAATCGGCAGAAATTACAACTTGCTGTATTGAATCGGCCATACTCTTCGATCACATCGCCGCATTTGTTGTGCATTTTTACTTTGACATAATAACAAGAAGAAATATCAAAAGTGATCACAGGATTTCCATTGGGATCCGTAGGTAAATCAAATAGGCTGACCGTATATCCATCTTCAGTAACCTCGCCCGTCACATCCATCTCGGAAATCTCAGGCGTTTCCGGATCGTTGTCATGATCGTAGGTCATCGGATCTCCAGCTGCCCAATCTACTAAATCGCATTGTGTAAATTCAAAAAATTCAACCGTGAATTTCTCCAAACAAGCAGAATTCACAATTTCTTCCACAAAAGTAAGGCCTAAGGACACCCTTCCCAATATCGGGCCATTTCCTGTAAATTGAGTCGGGGTATTATCGAAATTGATTAGCAGGTTGTCAGTTTGATTGCCATTGTCATAAACTGTTCCATTATTCATTGCTTCTGTCAAATTACCCGTCGAAAAGTAAAATAATGGGTCCGGTATGGTCACATCAGGTTGCCAAATAAAAGTGTACGATAAGTTGACAAAGGGTTCATCTGAGGGACCATCTTCAGAACAACAGTATAAGTTAATATTAAGCGTAATGTTTGAGGGCTCCTCGCAGGTGGGATCAGCACTCAAACCCAAGTAATTAGTAAGATCTATACCACCAACTCGTTCAATGATTGGGTTACCTTCCTCATCCACACCACAAACAAAATCTTTAGTTGTGAATAACAAAAGAGCTTGAAGTCTGCCCTCTGGGCACCTTACAAACTCACTTGCTACAACAGTTGGATTACCAGCGTCATCTAAATTATTATTGTCAATTATCTCAAATTCCTCTGCGTAATTATTCCCAGCATAATTGCCGATAAAGGCATCACTAACTTCAAAAAATAATGTCGGATCATTACCACATATTTCTTCTGTGTGGTTAATCCTATTTAGAACTTTTCTTTCACAATCATCAGTTCTCAAATAAAATTGGTTTCTACGTGTATAATTTGAAAGTGTCATAGTTCCAAATTCATTACAATTGGGCCCGAGAATTAATTCATGATCTATGCCAAATGTGAATTCTTCCGGAGTACAATCAAGATGAGTTTCAGGGCAACCATTTTGTTGAAATGACCAAAGAATTCGAATATTTTGCACAGTAAAACCAAAAGGCGGGTTATACGTCAAAGTAACACAGCCGTTTTCATCTTGAAGCGAAACAGATGTTGACACATTGGTGGAGTTATTTATAACTACATCTAGCTGGCTCAAGCGTTCGTAGGGTAGCAAAAGTGGGTCGCCGCATTCATCGACAATGCATAACTCTACTGTCCAAGAATCACAACCTCTTCCATCGCCAGAACCTCCTCCAATTCCACCGCCTATCTGAAAAGCAAATAAGTTGGAACTCCCCAGTAGGAAAAAAACAATTAATAATGAGCCTAAAAAAGGACTACATTTCAACAGCTGTCTTATTCTTTTGGGAGTTTGGTAGTAAATTAAATTCATAACTAATAAGTTTTTATTAAAATATTTATAATACTCTAATTTACATCAATTAAAGTTGACATTCCAAGGGACAGCAGACAATTACAACATTTTTTACAATTAAATGACAATAAAACTTGCAATAAATTAGTATTACATCAATCCACGGCAGAGAACACATTGGGGAAAAGCTTTTTCCCACGTAAGCACAAGGTCTCCCACATAGAACCAGCTCGGGGGTCGCCAACTTTTTTGGCGACACGCTTAATCTGAAAAATGCAAGCATTTTTCGCCCAGCGGTCCGAACCTCATTCAATTCATTGATTTATAATATCTTACAAAAATTGCCTGGAGATGCACTTCCAAATCAAGATACCCAAATTTGGTTCTTTATAATTGACTGAGTTCGAGGATTAACCCTTGATACACGATTGGTCTCCAACATGCCAACATTAACTAAGGCAATCCTTGTCCTAAAGTTTATGAATAATCCGGGATATTACTTACATGTTAGTAATCTACTAGCGTGCAAGGTCGTAACCTATAAAAAATCATCGTTTCCCAATCGGTAGGATTATATTTGATGTATTACATAATGCGCAAAGAGAAGGTGATATTTCGAATAGTCTGATTCTATAAGCTGCGTTACCCTATAATATATCGATTTGAATTTTTCCACACCCATTTCGTCCCTGCTATTTTTGGATCCACGCACAGCAGATTCAAATGTTTTGGCTTTGCACCATGGCACCATTATCACTTCCGGCGGCTGACGATTCGCCATTCCGTCCGGATTCGTTTGCAAAGGATTCCTATAAAGTAAACTCTACCCATCCATACTACCCAGAAAAGCCAGACTTCCAAAAATGAAAACAAAAAATATCACATAGAGAGCAATGATGATGGCATAAAATAGCAATGCTCCTTTAGCCCAGTTCGCCTTGTTGGGATTGCTGTCTGAACCGAAGCCCCAAAGAAATAGAAATATTAATCCAACAATGGGTATAGCAGCAATCACTAAAGTAATCAGCCAGTCTTTTACACTTATTACAGGTGCTTCTCCTTCTTTATTCACTAGATTCTCTTACATTTCATTTTCCATGATTTATGTTTTGATGTATTAATAGATCTCAATATAATTAATTTTTACGATATTTTAACACTGAGGCGATAATAACTCACCATCTGTTATATGTAAATACCCACCTATTTCTCATGCAAAGAGTAAAATCTCATAAATAACGGACCTGAAATCTAAAAGATAGAATAGGTCTGCTCAGCAGGCTTTTGATTACATTTATCTTAGAACTCTTACCGTAAGGAAAAGCGGCCGGAGGCCGCAAGCGTGAGGGATACGAAGGGCAAGGGTGCCGCCGGAGGTGGCACGGAGCGAATAGCGAACCCCGGAGGAGCCCGACCCCGAGCTGGGCGAGGGGGCACGCCCAAAAAAAATATCCTATAACATTAAGCTTTGTCGGCCAGAAGCATCCATTCGGTTTCGGCCTCCTCAATCGCGTGATCTATTTCCTTTATCTCTTTGGAAAGTTCTGTCATTCGATCTACGCTCAGGCCATCGTGGTTAAATTCCTCGGCGAGTCGGCCTTTCTTTTTAGTGAGCTGATCTACCTTTTTTTCCCATTTGCGAAGACTTTTTCGCTCTTCGTGAGACAGGCCATCTTGAGCTGTAGTTTTGGCCGGCGCCTTCTCCTTCTTGTTTGCTGAAGGTGGTCGCTGATGGGCAGCTTCCTCTTTCTCCTGCACGTATTCTCTGTAACGAGAGTAATTTCCAGGAAAATCCTTGATCTGCCCCTCTCCTTCCAGTGCGAAAATGTGGTTCACAATTTTATCCATGAAAAACCTATCGTGAGAAATCACTACCAAACAGCCCGGAAATACTTTTAGGTACTCCTCTAAGACATTGAGGGTGATAATATCCAGGTCGTTGGTCGGCTCATCTAAAATTAAGAAATTGGGGTTATTCATGAGAACGGTCAACAAATACAACCGTCGCTTTTCTCCTCCGGAGAGCTTCTTCACAAAGACGCGCTGCTGAGAACGCGGAAATAAAAAACGCTCCAACAATTGCTCGGCAGTCATGTACTTCCCCTTTTCCAGTGGAATAACATCCGCAATATCCCGCACGATATCGATCACCCGCTGATCCTCACGAAAACTCATCCCTTCCTGGCGATAGTGACCAAATCGAACGGTGTCTCCTATGACTATTTTCCCCGTATCCGGCTCGAGCTCTCCGGTCATCAGGGAGGTGATGGTCGATTTTCCGGCACCATTGGGCCCGACAATACCAACGCGCTCTTTTTTTCCAAATTTGTAGTTAAAGCCTTTTATAATCGTAATGTCATCAAAAGATTTGCTCACGTTGTGAAATTCCAAAATTTTGGATCCCAGACGATCGGGCTTCACTCTGATTTGCATTTCATCATCTGTGCTTTGCCCTTTGACTTCTGACTCCAGATGCTCGAATTCCTGGATGCGAGATTTGGCCTTTGTAGTTCTTGCTTTGGGCTGCCTTCGCATCCAATCTAACTCTTTTTTATACAGTTGCTTGTTTTTCTCTTGTTGGGTGGCCAGATTGTGCATGCGCTCCTCCTTTTTCTCCAAATAATCCGAGTAGGATCCATCGTATTTGTGCAATTTGCCGTTCTCTAATTCGACGATTTGATCGCATACATGCTCTAAAAAATATCGATCGTGCGTAATGAGAAAAAGGGTGATCGAGGGTTGAGAGAGGAACTCCTCCAGCCATTCGATCATTTCGATGTCGAGATGGTTGGTGGGCTCATCCAGAATGAGAAAATCGGGCTCGTCAATGAGTAGTTTTGCCAGAGCAACACGTTTCTTTTGCCCTCCGGATAATTGATGAATGGGCTTGTCCAAAAAGCCCACTTTCAGCTGGCTGAGAATGCCTTTGATTTTTGCTTCTGTGTCCCAGGCCTTATGCGTCTCCATTTTAGCCAGAGCGCTCTCCATTTCACCATCTCCTGCAGCGTCACCCAATGCCATAATGCGTTCGTATTCTTCAACTGCATTAATTTGTGGGTTATCGGACCGAAAGACCTCGCCAATGACGGTTTCGTTTTCATCCAGAATGGGTTCCTGTCTGAGATATCCAATCCGGATATCTGGATGTAATTCCACTTTTTTGTGCTCTCCTTCCACACTTTCCTCACCTGCCAGAACTTTGAGAAGCGTAGTTTTTCCCGTTCCGTTTTTTGCGATTAAGCCAATCTTATCACTGCGATTGATATAGAGATCCAAGTCCTCAAATAAGCATTTCTCTCCAAAGTATTTGGAGACGTTTTGAATGGTCAAGTAATTCAATCAGCAATTTTTTTTTGGGTGATCCGGATCGGTCATGGCTGCATTCGATTCATATCATCAATAATATGAAAGGCCTCTGCAATGTAGATATCATTTTTTATTCCCTTGAGGAATTTCTCATAGCGTTCTTCGCGTTCTTTTTCTTCCTGAACATAATCCTGATCGGCTAATAATAAAGCCGGGGAAATGCCCGTATTAATATCCTCCATGCGCTGGAATTTTTCGTTGAGTAAATCGCGTTCAGCTTTGTACTCATCATACCCTTCAAAGGTCAACGGCACCTCAGAGTCGTCTCGCAATTCCTTCAAAAATAATCCACTCGCATCAATGAGCTGAAAACCGGCGTCATTCTTCACTCTTTTCTGACTTTCCGCCAATAATTCAGACATTTTCTCGACTTGATACACATTTTGATCGGCCGCATTGGGCTCAATTTTTGACCAGGACATAGCGTGATCATAATCCTTCTCGCCAATATCTACATAATTATAGCGATCCGGAAGGATAATATCAGGAGTCACTCCCTTCAGTTGCACACTCCCTCCATTGACGCGGAAGTACTTTTGGGTGGTGATTTTTACGCTACCCAATGGCTTGATGGTCGAATTATTCTTGATCACGCGATCCAAATCATAAAAGCGCTGCACCGTACCTTTTCCAAAAGTGGTGTTGGCGCCGACAATCACCGCACGATTATAGTCCTGAAGGGCCGCAGCCAGTATTTCACTTGCAGATGCGCTAAAGTGATTGACCAGCACCACTACAGGACCGTCAAAAACAGATGCTTCATCATCGTCGTATAGAGACCGCGGAGATCCCTTGCGACCCTGTACTTGAACGATAGGGCCAGATTCTATAAATTGACCCGCAATATCTACTACATCTCGCAGTGATCCGCCGCCATTATTTCGCAAGTCTAAAATGACAGATCCAATATCCTCGCTATTAATTTTCTCCAGTTCAGCACGAATGTCAGAAGAACTCGTTCTCGCTGTAGGATCGTCAAAATTGGCATAAAAACTCGGCAATCGAATATAACCAACTTTTAAATCAGAGACAGAGTCAGATAAAGCGGCAGACTTGACGTAATTTTCTTCGAATATGATCACATCGCGAACGATTTCTACATCGCGCAATTCTCCATCAATTCCCTTAACAGTAAGTATTACTTTTGTCCCTTTGTCTCCTCGAATCATGGATATGACATCATCCATGTGCATTCCCAGAATATCGACGGGTTCTTCGCCATCCTGAGCCACTCGTATGATGATATCATCTTCCTGTAAATCACCACCTTCCCAGGCCGGACCTCCGGGTACAAGCCGCACTACTTTGATGTATTCTCCGTCTTTGGTTAACTGTGCTCCAATGCCCTCCAATTGATTGGACATTCTCATGTCGAAGTCTTCTTTGTCCTTGGGCTTAAAATACCCGGTATGCGGATCGATGACATTTGTGATGGCATTGAGGTATTGCGTCATCCAATCCACCCTTCGCAATTCTTCCATACGCTCAAACCAAGATTCAAAATTGCTCACTGTCTTCTCAAAGGCTCTCGCGATTAATGAATCTCGGCCCAGACTAACGAAATGCTTGTCCTTTTTCAACTTCGCTGTATCTAGTTGGTCTGTGCTTTCACCCTCCTCGTCTTTCTGAGTCAATTTGTAAAAATTCACTGAGTCAGCGAGCAATTCAAGTTTCTCTTCTTGCTGCTCTTCCATATTATCCACGCGCTTTAATACGTCGTATTTGATATATTTGCACCACGCTGTTTTTAAATCTTTACTGTCAGCGGGAAATATGCGTTTGTCAGAATCCATCTGTAAGTGCTCCTCCACTCCAAATTCCGGAAGGTCACGACTCACTTCATCAAAAATCTCCTTGCTCTGGGCAAGGCGTTTTTTCCATGCGGCGAAAGAAAGGTCAAAAAAGTTAAATGTGTAACTGCGCACCTCTTCACTTAAGGTGTAACGGTATTGTTCCCAATTTGAAAGATCTTCCTGAGTCAAGATTCTTTTGCCCGGATCAAGCCTTTCGATATAGTTTTCAAAAATCAAGTGTGAATAGGAAGAGTCCAGCATCGGTGGATTGTAATGCCGCTGGTCTATATAGCTTTTTACCGCTTTGAGCGTAATTTGTTCCTTTTGGGAATAGAAATCATCTGCGGTAATAAAAAAAGATAAAGTGATAGCGCTTACAAATGCTATCAGAAGTATTCGGATGATTCGGGGCATAATAAATGTTTTACTCTTCAAAGCTACATTAAATTTTATAACACCAACAGGGTTATTTTATTGTGTAAACAGCTAAAGTCCAATAAGGTTAAAATAAAAAAATCCGCCCGTAGAAATATGGGCGGATTTTTTTATTTCCTACTGAGAGTTTCACCCTATTCCACAATGTACAATTCGGAATCCCCAGTCTCGGATTCTCCGTAATATTTTTCCATTACCGGAGGCTCCGGTGTTTCGTTCTCACCGTGCGCCCCACCGCCATGCATTTGGCCGAGTACGGGGGCGATGACCAATCCCACCAAACAAGTAAGTTTGATCAAAATATTCATAGAAGGTCCGGAAGTATCTTTGAAGGGATCACCCACTGTATCTCCGGTTACCGATGCTTTATGTGCTTCTGATCCTTTGTAAGTCATTTCACCGTTAATCATTACACCCGCTTCGAAGGACTTCTTCGCATTGTCCCAGGCTCCACCGGCATTGTTTTGGAAAATAGCCCACATCACACCGGAAACGGTTACTCCCGCCATATAAGCACCCAGTGCTTCAGGGCCCATACCAAATCCTACGAGAATCGGCACCACGATAGTTAGTGATCCCGGAAGCATCATTTCCTTCAAGGCCGCCCTTGTAGAAATATCTACGCAAGTGCTGTAATCCGGCTTCTGTGTGCCTTTGAGTATCCCTGGCATTTCTTTGAATTGTCGGCGCACCTCCTGTACCATGGCCATCGCAGCGCGTCCTACTGCACTCATCGCCAAAGCGGAGAAAACGACGGGAATCATTCCGCCCAGGAATAGGGCCGCTAAAATCTTCGCATCGAAGATGTTTATACCATTGATACCCGTAAAAGTTACATAAGCTGCAAAAAGAGCTAAAGCCGTCAATGCCGCAGAGGCAATTGCAAATCCTTTTCCGATCGCAGCTGTCGTATTCCCCACTGAGTCCAAAATATCTGTTCTTTCGCGCACTTCGGGCGGCAACTCACTCATTTCTGCGATTCCCCCGGCATTATCAGCAATGGGACCAAATGCATCAATCGCCAGCTGCATAGCTGTGGTTGCCATCAAAGAAGATGCAGCAATCGCTACGCCGTAAAATCCGGCAAAATAATACGCTCCCCAGATAGCACCGGCAAATATGATGATTGGGAAAAAGGTGGATACCATTCCCGTCGCCAGACCGGCGATGATATTTGTCGCTGCTCCCGTAGAAGACTGCTGTACGATATTTAAGACAGGCTTTTTTCCCAGTCCAGTGTAGTATTCTGTAATGTAAGAAATCGAGGCACCGACAAACAATCCGATCAATACTGCCCAAAATACATTCATCGAGGTCGTGGTAGAGTCAGAAAATCCTCCGTTCTGGAAAATCTTCATGTTGATTTCTGCAGGCAACATCCACTGGATGATAAAAAATGCCGCAACGCCCGTCAAAATAATGGAAACCCAGTTTCCAATGTTCAGCGCTCGCTGCACTTCACTTTCTTTTGCATCATTATTATTGATTTTAATAAAAAACATTCCAATAATTGAAAATACAATTCCTAAGCCCGCGATCAATATGGGAAGTAAAATCGGCCCAATACCACCAAAACCATCTGCTAAATCCACCCCATTATCGAAGATCACATAATTTCCTAATACCATCGCTGCAAGCACCGTGGCTACATATGAGCCAAACAAATCAGCTCCCATACCGGCCACATCGCCTACATTATCCCCAACATTGTCAGCAATTGTTGCGGGATTTCTAGGGTCATCCTCCGGAATCCCGGCTTCTACTTTCCCCACTAAGTCCGCGCCTACATCAGCAGCTTTAGTGTAAATTCCTCCTCCAACACGAGCAAATAATGCAATAGACTCGGCACCCAGAGAAAATCCGGCCAAGACTTCCAAAACTACAGTCATCGAGGTATGCGCATCAAGTGTATTGCCCTTAATGATCGCAGGTGCCCATTCGCCTCCCATGAAATAAAGGAAGAAAAAAGCAAAGAGAAAACTCAAGCCCAAGACTGCCAATCCAGCAACACCTAAACCCATCACACTTCCACCGCTAAAAGAGATATTCAACGCTTTAGGCAAGCTCGTCCGAGCGGCCTGCGTAGTTCTGACATTGGCTTTCGTGGCGATATTCATGCCGATATACCCCGCGATGGCACTAAATCCGGCACCGATCACAAAGGCGATAACAATAAACCAATGCGTAGTCTCTACCTGAGTCGATAATAGGGCCAACAACACACCGGCAATCACGACAAAAACCGCAAGACTCCGATACTCAGCCTTCAGAAAAGCCATCGCTCCTTCTGAGATGTGGTTTGCGATAACTTTCATATTGTCCTCACCCTCCGACTGCTTATTCACATATCGGCTCAACACCGCCATATAGATCAAGGCAACAACACCGAAAATTGGCAAGATGTAAACTAAGTTTTCCATTTATTACATTTTTGTACGTCTTCTTAAATTTTTCCGCGGGCGAAATTACAGTTTTTTCAGGGATAATAAAACTGCTATCCATAATTAATACCATGGTAATGACAAGTCATAGGATAATGATTAGGGCGTGCCCCCTCGGACCGACCCACAGCGCGCCTCATTCTTCAGCGATTACAATGGCATCTAGTGTCATTACCACTAAGTCCGGTTCAGACCAAGTCTTGATATTTTTGCCCATATCATCTTTGCTCTTCATTCACAGAATCACGGCTATGCACCTTCATCGCGCCTTGACATGAAAAAACCTACTGCGACTTTTCCCTACCTATTAATGGTAATGACACTAGTACAATCTACGAGATCAGTCCTCGGGGTCGGGCCCTTCCAGAGTACCGTCCGATGTCAGCCCCGCAAATCAATGCGGCGCTGACATCGGACCCATCCGTCTCGTCGCCTCGACGGATGGCCTTCCAGGCCCCTCACGCTTGCGGCCTCCGGCCGCTTTCCCTTAAAGGGGACTTGTAAGGGTACAGGCCTGAGGTTGGAGAAGTGATTGCCTTACTGAGATAAAACTTGAAAGACATAGTATATCTATCCTCCTCTAAGCGCACAGCACCAAACGGATTAGAATAATGCCACTCCTTCGGGGTTTGAATCCGTTTTAGGTCATGCATTTCTATAATACCACCGCTTCACGGTTCAGGTATCTGTAATTTCAAAATGATCAATATAGAAAAAGACACCCTTGAAAAGAGCGCCAAGAAAAAGCCTGCCTTGCGCGCATGGGCTATGTAGAGGCGAAACATTTTTCGCCCGCCATAATTATCGTATCATGTTCTTTAGGGGCGGCCCTCGCGGCCGTCCACAAACAAATTGTAGAGACAGGGCGCGCCCTGTCTCTTTCCACCAAAAAACACCCCACCACCAAAGAAACTTAGAATTCCCTGCTCACTTACCGGAGTCGAAGTGAGCAGGCCCCGCGCCCGGGGCCCAATAGTCTGAACCGCTGATTGATGTGATTCAATGATTTCCATGATTAAAGACGTTGATGTTAAGAGTGGGCAGTTTTTTATAGTTTTTCGGGTCATAAAATCACAGACGCCAGTGCCGCGAATCACGAATACCACAGCGCGCTGGCTCCCCTTTAGGAGCCGGGGCGCGGGAGTGCAAAAAATCAAAGAACCAGAAAATAAACTTCCCTGAGAAAAACTACTACGCCCTTTCAGGGCTTTCACTTGCGGTAATTTTTTTGCCCGGTCGGTGCAAATAAGAGGACCCAATCCATCGACCAATGATGGGCAGCGCTTTGTGTTAGGGATAGTAGGGGCCGCCAGCCGGCGAGGTCCGTAGGATCGCCTTTGGCGATCTGGAGGACGGAACCCCCGCATAGCCCGCCGCCAGTGGCCCGCGCCACTGGCGGAACACCCAAAAACATTAAAAATTTATTAATTCAGCTATCTTACTTCCACCATTGCACTTTGGACTGTATGGATGAACGCTCGCGCGGAACCTCAGGCATGTTATGATGTCCCAGATAAAATAAGCCATAACAAGTCTGCCCCTCTGGCAAAGAAAAGAATTCATGGCGACCGGTGATGGCTTTCGGGCTGCTCCAGTACCCTCCAAGGCCCAAGGAGGAAGCCATAATCCAAAGATTTTGAACGGCAGCGCTCAAGGCGGCCAACTCTTCCCACTCGGGAAGGCGCTCCTCTGGATCCCGTTGTAAAATAATGGCGAGTACGGCAGATGATTGAACGGCTTTTTGCTTTTTGGATTGAAATTTACGCTCCGAAAATCCCGATGCTCCTACTTGTTCTTTATAGGCTGAGGCCAAAACATCTCCTAGGGCATCCTTTTTCTCCCCCTGAAGGACGATAAACCGCCAGGGCTCAGTCATTCGATGAGTAGGCGCCCAATTAGCTGCTTCTAAAAGCTGCCAAATATCACTGTCACTCACGGGCTGATCTGTAAAAAATCGGGGATAAACGGATTTCCTATTTCGTATAATTTCTTCTGCTACTGTCATTCTTTCATTTTGATATAAAATTACGCGATTTTCTATTCTTCTTCGTAAAATAAAATCACCTTTTAGCATTCTTGGTCACCATCTGCTTTTATAAAGTCCAAAATAACTTGATGCTTAAGGCAGAACGAGTAAAATAAAGTACTTTCGGGAAAATCATGAGCGCTTGATTTCCTGTTATCGATAGAAAGGGAGTTCGCATTAGACTGCTCGCTTCTAAGTTTGGCAGCTATGAAATATTTATTTAGCTTTACCTAAACTTTTGTATCATGGGTTTGACATCCACGGAAGAAAACTATCTGAAGGCCATATTTAAAATTCAAGAACGGAAGGGCCAGGCGGCAACGAATGAGATCGCAGCAGAATTACAAACGAGCGCAGCTTCCGTGTCAGATATGATTAAAAAACTGTCTCAGAAAGACCTATTGCATTACGAAAAGTACAAGGGCAGTCAGTTATCTGACCAGGGGAGACGATTTGCGACCACGCTCATTCGCAAGCATCGGCTTTGGGAGTCCTTTCTCGTTGAGAAGCTCAATTTTAATTGGGATGAAATCCACGTCATTGCTGAAGAATTGGAGCACATCAAGTCTCCCAAGCTCATTCGCCAATTGGATGCCTTTTTAGGTTTTCCTAAATACGATCCGCATGGAGATCCGATTCCTACAGAGCAGGGTCATTTTCACCAAAGAAAACAAATCCAACTCTCCAAGATGAAGCCATCAGAATTGGGAGTTATTGTAGGAGTGAAAGAGCACAGTACGACGTTTTTGCAATTTCTCGATCAACAAGGACTCGTATTGGGCGCCAGGGTGCAGTTTAAAAAGCAATTTGACTTTGATGAATCCGTGGAAGTTGTCATTGATGACGCTGATAAAAAAACACTAAGTAAAAAAGTGAGTGAAAATATTTATGTGCAACTCAATTAAATTGTATTTCCTGCTATTGTTAGCTCTCCTCTTCTGTTGGTCATTAGAGGGACAAAATGTGTTAGCGACCACCTCATTTCTTGAGGACATCGCTCAAAATATTGCTCCCTCCTCTTGCACAATTCAAACCATTGTTCCCAGAGGAATGGATCCGCACATCTATGAACCTACCCCTTCCGATGTGGAATTGGTCAATCAGTCAGACCTCATTCTCATGAATGGTCTGCGCTTAGAAGTTTGGATCGATAATCTGATTGATCACTCCGGCAAGCACGGTAAAAAAGTTGTTGTGAGTAAGGGCGTGAATCCGATAGAGAATGAATCTTACGAAAATGCTCCGGATCCTCATGCCTGGATGGATTTACAATTAGGTAAAATTTACGCCCAAAACACAAAACAGGCACTCGTAGAACTCATTCCAGAACAGAAGGAAGAAATAGAAGCCCGATATCAGGAGTACATTCAAGAAATGGACAGCCTGCACCAGTGGGCGCTCACCTCTATTCTCGAAATTCCTGAGGAAAACCGAGTGCTGATTACCTCACATGATGCTTTTCAATATTTTGGAAAAGCCTACGGTTTAGAGTTGCATTCTGTTCTGGGGTTATCTACTGATGCCGATGTCCAGACCGGAGATGTGCTCAAAATATCCCAGCTACTTCAATCGAGATCCATCCCGGCCATTTTTGTCGAGAGCACCATTAATCCCAAGCTTTTGCAACAAATCGCCCACGATCACAATGTCTCAATCGGCGGACAACTCTATGCTGATGCACTAAGCAATAAGGAGGGACCTGCGCCTAGCTATCTCTCGTTATTTCGACATAATATCTCAACAATAAAAAGGGGGTTAAGCGCAGAGTCAAGCACTTCCACTTCATCAGCTCCTGACGGTGTGAAATGGTTGAGTTATGGTTTAATTTTTGCAATTATGGCCTCCCTATTTATAACATCCTATCGAAAATTATCATGAAACCAGCATCCAAAGCAATTCAGATTTCAGGTTTATCTGTTTCATATGATAATAAGAGAGCTCTGGTCAATATACATTTGGAGCTAGAAGCTGGTAAGATTCATGGAATTATTGGTCCGAATGGAGCTGGTAAGTCAACGCTTATCAAGTCCATCTTAAAGATATTGCCATACGAGCATGGGCAAATACAAGTGTTTCAGCAAGATATTGAGGAGGTTCGTAAAAGAGTAGCTTATGTTCCTCAAAGAGAAGAGGTCGATGCGTCATTTCCAGCAAGCATTTTCGACTTGGCACTGATTGGTCGCTATCCCCACAAGAAAATTTTTCATGGAATGAATGCTGCGGACAAAAAGATTGCAGATCACGCCATTGAACGCTTGGGACTTTCTCCATTAAAAGACCGTCAAATTGGGAGTTTATCCGGCGGTCAGTTTCAAAGAGGGCTCATTGCCCGAGCCTTGAGTCAAGAGGCCGACCTCTTTTTATTAGATGAGCCTTTCGTGGGGGTTGATGCCACCACGGAAAGTAAAATCATTCAAATACTCAAAGAAGAGGCGGAAAAAGGGAAAACAATCTTGATGATTCATCACGACTTGTCCACAGTACAGACCTACTTCGATGAAGTCATATTAATCAATCAACATTTAATTGGTCAGGGCCCAGTGAGCGAAGTATTTACAGAGGATAATCTGGCCCGTTGCTACGGCGCCCAACTTCCCATCTTACATAAATCCGCTGAGAGAAAATAGCGTGCGATTACCGAACGACCGTCAGAGGTTGCGGTGCACCATTATCTACCTTAACCCAATATATACCGGGAGAAAAAGAAGAAACATTGATACGATGTTGGGAACTATTCAGCGGTCCTTCAGACACGACCTGTCCCTGACTATTGAATATCACATATTTCGATTGATATCCTTGAATATTTTTTCCTTGAATGCGAAATTCATGATGCGCCGGATTAGGATATAGTTGAATTTCTGCCACTGGAGAAGGAACTGGCTCAAGTTGCGTGATTTGATCACAATATAAATCCCTAAAGAACGAATCTGAACCGAGGAAAAATGCCTCTTTGGAAGCTATATAAAGGAAAGGAAACCAAAAATCTATATGACCTGCACCCGGAATTGGAGTGAAAAAATTTGGAAGTCCGATATTATCGGCTCTTTGATGGAGTAGTCTTGAACCAAAGGTAGTAACAGTACCCACTGCTCGCCCCCTATCCACAGGAACTGTTTGATCTGCTAGTCC